>JABLTO010044445.1_pt1 | contig 25254 bp, 30 predicted proteins | sample 7160091 | NCBI WGS metagenome assembly JABLTO01 (sample SAMN14651225, study PRJNA627086) | human gut metagenome | isolation source: feces | host: Homo sapiens
AGAAAATATCTTGGTATCAGTACACAAATTATTGCTCAAATAAAGAATGTACGTGTGCCGTTCAACATTGACATTGGTGTGGGTGATATTATATTCCCCCGTGCTGAAGAACGCAAAATCAGTACGCAACTTCCAGATTTTGAGGCACCGATAATCAAAACTTATTCACTTGAAAGCACTATTGCCGAGAAGTTTGATGCTATATTGCAGCGCTTTGAGCTGACAGGAAGAATGAAAGATTTTTACGATATTTATTATCTTTCAAGGACATTCAATTTTGACGGAGAAAGATTACAATCCGCTATCTTTAACACCCTGCAGCGGCGTGGCACTCCCTACGATAGAGATAGCTTTAAGCGGGTTGTTTCACTTGCCGATGACGAGGATATGCAAAAGCGTTGGAAGTACTTTTTGAAAACAATAAAAGACGATACACTTGAGTTTCCGTTTGTCATCGCTGAAATCCAGACTTTCCTTGAACCTGTGTTTGATGCGATAGTCAATGAGGTGGAATGGCAAAAACAGTGGAAAGTTGATTTGAACTGGATTAAGAATGAAAGGAGTTCCGATTTATGAGTAAAGTGCTTACAACCGAACAGCGTGAGCAAGCAGGTTCAGACTCCTATAACAGATTCGAATATCAAGTCCATTGGATAGTATGTCATATTATAGGAAGACTACAAGAGGATGCGGAGTGTATAGTTTTTTGTGAATTCCATGATGATATGGCTGAGTTTTCTCCCAGTAATCAGCAGTACCAATTTTTCCAGATAAAAACAAAAGAAGACTCTTCTGACTGGACTATTGCGGAAATGTCTAAAAAGGAGAAGAAAAAAACAGGTGGATACAAAAAGTCATTTTTAGGTTTTATTTTCTATAACTATTTGGTTTTTGGTTCCGAATGCTCGCACTGTCACTTTGTATCAAACAATGACTTCGATAATGATGTTTTATTATGGCAGACGTATGTTGAAGACGGGAAAAGCCTTCAAACAGAGAATATAGAACTATATGAAAAAATCAAAGACCGCATCAAAGAAGAATTCTCTGATGATATGCCGAGCAATTTTGATTCAGTCTTTGAAGAATTCATCCAGAACACATTTGTTCATAAATCAGAATTACAACTAACAACTTATGAATCTCAAGCTATGGGCAAGTTTTTTAATCACTTGGCAGATAAAAATATTCCGTCAAATACTGCAAATCTTATTTTTCAGCAGTTGTTAAATGACGTAAGAAAAAAGAGCAAAGAAAGAATTAGAGTACCCATTAGTATGAGAAGATTAGTTGAGAAAAAAGGTGTAGATGTAGCTCAAGTAGGCAAGAAAATTGATGATAATATAAAAAGTGGCGGAAATTATGATGCATTTCGCAATTACTTGGTTACGCAATCGCTGTCGTACAAAGATGTTAATCGTATAATAGCAGCAAAAACACTTCATGATGCGAGATGGCTCGATGTTAATGATGTAAAATATCAAGAAATTGTTGTGGCATTGAGAAAAGTGGTTTCTACATATTGCAAATTAAGTGAGACGAATGGAGTAAGCGATGAATTAAATAATTTATGCATTCAAGAATTACGAAATCGCAGTCTCATATCAGATTCTCTTGATAAATCGTTAGTTGAGGTGTTGTATTATGAGCACAAGTTCAGTCGATAAGATTAAACAAGAACAACAGTACAAAATTTTAATTAGAAATTTACGAAAACAGCAGGAGGAAAAAGGAAATGAAAAGACTAACGATAAAAAAACTGATAGTAATCAGTCAAAGTGAGTCTCGGTCGTTAGAGGTTCCTTTTGAAAATGGACTTAATATTATTCTCGGTGGAAATAAAACGGGGAAATCCTCGATTATTAAAAGTATATTTACCACATTGGGATGCGAGTGCAAAAGGATTGAATCTGATTGGAAAAAGTTAATTTCCACTTATTTGCTGTTCTTTGAATATGGTAAAAACTCTTATTGTATTGTTCGTCAAGGCAAGAAATTTCAGATTTTTAAGAGTAACAGAGATGACTATTCTTGCATTATTGAAACAGAAGCTTTTCACGAATACAGCAACTGCCTAATGGATATTTTAGGTATTAAGATGCCGTGCATTTCAAAAGATGGCAAGCAATTCAATGTGACACCACCATTACTATTTAGATTTCAGTATATCGACCAAGATGAAGGTTGGGGAAAAATAGCCGATTCCTTCAGCAATGTTGCATATATTAAAGATTGGAAAGCGCATACAAATAAATATGTGTGCGGGTATCTTGACGATACATATTACGAACTTCAAGCACAAAAAGCAGAACACATACTCGAAAGGGACGACAAGAAAAAGGAATTTAATTACAATCAAAATTTTGTCTCCCGTATTACATCCACGCTAACACAAATTGAGAGTATTGAATCCGTTGATGATGTCACAACTGATATTAGATCCCTACTTTCCAAGGCGGAAGAAATGAGAAAGCTGCAATTCTCTTATAGCGCAGAGATGTCCGTTTTAGAAAATGAGATATATGTCAATCAGCACAAATTGCATATGGTAGAGCACAATCTCGTAGAAACCAAAAAGGATATTGAGTTTGCAATGACTCAAAAAGATGAGTTGGTCTGCCCAATTTGTGGTGCTGTTTATTCAAACGGATTAGATGAGCAATTAAATATAACTTCAGACTATGCTCATTCTGAGAAACTTATGGATGAATTGAAAAATAGTATATCTATTGCTACAGAAAAGTTGGAAGACCTCAGAAAAAGTTATAGCGAAGTTTCGTTAGAGATTCAATCCGTCGAGCAAAAAATTCGTAATTCTCAAGAACTTCTATCATATTCGTCTTTTTATAAGAACAAGGGACAGTATGAAATATATGAATCTTGCAAGGCTCAATTGGAAGTTCTACAACGAGACATTGATTCGTATGTTGCGAAGATAGCAATAATCGATGATAAAATAAATGAAAAGAAATCCAAAGAGCGTTCAAAAGAAATACGAGAAGACATAGAAGGATATTGTCGCACTTTTGCAGATGCGATAAATCTTCCCAAAACATTCATTAAACTCAGGGATTTTGTGCAAATAATAGACCGTACAGGTAGTGAAACACCTCGCTTGGTTTATATGTATCAATCAGCATTGTATCTATATAATTTATATAGAGCAAAGAGTCCTTTCAATTTCTATGTGGTTGACACTCCAAACCAACAAGGACAGGATGCCGAAAATTTAGGAAGCATATTTAAGTCCTTGGAGCTGTTTTTGTCAGACGATGGACAGGTCATAGTCGGAACTGAGCGAGAGACTGGAATGGAACAAAAAGCAAATAATGTAATTAGATTAACAGATAAGCGTAGATGTTTAAATGATGCTAACTATGTGGAACACCTTGAATTGCTTGAAAAATTACAAAAATGCGCAATTCATTGGATTTCGGATAATTACAAGAAACTCAAGCAAGGGTCTAACGAATGACATCATTTTCAAAAATTTCGACCCAGAGAAGCATCGGAAATCTTCCACAGCACAAATTCAGCTCAAAATCCTGCGTTTTGTGGGCTTTGGGTACATAGCTTAAAGACCTCGGACAAGGTGTTGAAGTACGGCGAAAATAACAGAGTGGACTTCTCCGAACATCCTACGGTAGTTAAGCGTGGCAGCGTTAGAACAATCAATATTTACGCCGCTGTTCCCGATGTTGCATAGGACAAGCCTATCGCACATTGGAACTTAACACCGACCTACGGTACAATATAAACGCAAGGAGGTCGAGAGTATGAAAGACAAAATCACTCATCTATATGTAGACAGTCACGAAAGGACGCTGATATTACATAGCCTTGTGGAGCTGAAAAATGCTCTCATACGGCAAGGCAGATATACGGACTGCGTTGACGAACTCATTTTTAAGGTAGTCAATTCTCCCGTCAAGAAAATGAAAATCGAATATGTCTAAGGCAATTCAAGTATGAGCCGCTTATTCTTTTCCATAAGAGTAAGCGGCTTTTTGCGTTCTCTGTACGATTTACATAGCCGCCCTGACAAAGCGGCTAAATCTATGCGAAAGGAGGACGCAGCTATGTCAAATTGCAAAGTGATTGCTCTGGCCAACCAGAAAGGCGGTGTTGGCAAGACCACAACAGCGGTCAATCTGGGTGTGGGTCTGGCGAAGCAAGGAAAAAGAGTGCTGTTGATTGACGCCGATGCACAGGCAAATCTCACGATGGCTCTTGGTTACAGCCGACCAGACGATTTACCCATTACGCTATCCACAATCATGCAGAACATCATAGACGATAAATCTTTTGATGTTTCGCAAGGGATTTTACCTCACAGCGAGGGCGTTGACCTGCTCCCGTCAAACATCGAGTTATCTGGCTTTGAAGTAAGGCTAATCAATGCGATGAGCCGTGAGCGTATTTTGAAAACCTATGTAAATGAGGTTAAAAAAACTACGATTATGTGCTTATCGACTGTATGCCGAGCTTGGGTATGATAACCATTAACGCATTGGCGGCGGCTGACAGCGTGGTTATCCCAACACAGCCCCACTATCTTTCTGCAAAAGGCTTAGAGCTGTTGCTTCGCTCCGTGTCAATGGTCAAGCGGCAAATCAATCCCAAACTCAGAATTGACGGTATCTTAATGACAATGGTTATGCCCCGCACCAACATTTCAAAAGAAATTACCGCTTCGGTGAAAAGTGCATACGGGCAAAGGATCAAGGTTTTTGATACCGAAATCCCCCATTCTATTCGTGCAGTAGAAGCTACCGCAGAGGGAAAGAGCATTTTTGCTTATGACAAAAGCGGAAAGGTAGCCGCTGCCTATGAACAATTAGGAAAGGAGGTGGCAGAAATTGGCGAGAAGCAACGGACACAAAATCGAGCTGACCGCATACGATGACCTTTTCCAGACGGACGAAAGCCGTGCGGAAGCAAAACTGAGCAAGATACGGGACATTCCGATTGCGGAGATTGACGAGTTTCCAGATCATCCGTTCAAAGTTTTACTGGATGAGGATATGGAACAGCTTGTTGAGAGCATCAAGCGAAATGGAGTGATGACCCCGGCAACGGTTCGGCTGAAAGAGGATGGGCGGTATGAGCTTATCAGCGGCCACAGGCGCAAAAAGGCATGTGAGATTGCCGGGATTGAAACTCTGAAATGCGAGGTAAAGGAACTGACCCGTGACGAAGCGATTATTGTCATGGTGGAAAGCAACCTGCAACGCTCCGCTATTCTGCCAAGTGAGAAAGCCTATGCCTATAAGATGCGGCTTGAAGCTATGAAGCGGCAGGCAGGTAGACCGCCAAAAGAAAATGCGTCGCCATTGGCGACTAATTCTTTTTCCTGCACCTTGAAGAACGGGAAGTAGATCACCGCATCGAGAACGATGAGTGCAACGACTAAGAACAGGGCACGAATATCCATTGTAGACAGGAAACCTCCGAAAATGGATGGCATGTTCCAAGACAGCATGGCAAATGATTTACCAATGAGTCCTAAACTTGTGCATACATATGCGATCAGACAGTTGCATGTGGATGTAAGGATGAAAGGGATAAAGAAAATCGGATTCAGCATCAGCGGTACACCGAAGATGATCGGTTCTGAAATATTGAAGAAAGCCGGAATAAGACCTACGCGTCCTACTGTTTTGAGCTGTTTGGATTTTGAACGGCAAAGCAGGATTGCAAGCGCAAGCACTGAGCCGCAGCCACCGATGATAACGAAATAAACCCAGAATGGTGTCGTGAAGACACGAGGCATTGTTTCACCTGCCAGTTTTGCGGCTGCATTGACAGAAAGACCGCTTTCACGAATCGGTGCGAGAATTCCTGCGAAAGCTGCATCATGTACACCGAAGAACCAGAACAGCTGTACAAAAGCAGTCATGATAACAGTTGCTGGCAGACTGTCCGCAATCGTAAACGCAGGAGCCAGTGTGGTATAGATCCATCCAGGCATAGTTGTCTGCATATTATAGAAAATAATGAATAATACGGAATACAGTGCAATGATCACAATTCCCGGGCAGAGAGAAGCAAAAGTTTCGGACAGTGAAGCTGGCACGGAATCCGGAAGTTTGATTCGTCCGAAATTTTTCTCACGCATTTTGCGATAGAGTTCCACAGTCAGAATCGAAATGAAGATTGCAGCCAGGATGCCTTTACCGTCCAAATAAGAGATTTCAACGCTTTTTGAATCGAATCCAAGCTCAATCGGCGCAACTGAGGTCAGTACAAATCCACATAAAGATAACAGGATCGGCAGTAAATTATCGAGTTTGTAAGACTTAGCAAGAAAACTTGACAGTGCTACGACAATATACAATGACATGGCACCCATCGTAATTGCATTGATCCATGATAAAATCGTGGCATTGTTGCTTGCGAATGAAGCCCAGGCAAGCAGAAATCCGTTGGTAGTATTTTCAGTGACAGGTGCTGCGGAAATAACAGATACGATACCTCCTGCCAATGTGATCGGCATAATGCTGATAAAGGCATCGCGGATGGCTTTTAAATGTCTTTGAGTTGAAAATTTCGTCGCAAACGGCATCAGTTTCACTTCCAGAAACGATGTAAAACTATTCATCATAATATCCCTCTCCTTTTAAATTGTTACAGGTCAAATTTCTTTTGAATTTCCTGAAAAATGGCTTTTCCGTTCATGATTCCGTAATACTGAGGTGCAATCGTGTCGACCGGGATGCTGACCGATTCTTCAATCTGTCCCTTCAGATGACGAATCTGCGGACCGATCAGGATCAGCTCATATCCTTCGTCCAGATGATCGAGGTATTCTGCCTCTCCGTAGGCCCTGCATTCAAGTTTTCCTTCACTGGCTTCTTCGATTTTCTTTGCCAGGATCCCCGTGGACATTCCGGCATTACATACTAACATGACTTTCATAAATTCCATTCCTTTCTCTTTATCTTTTCACCGTTGCTTTCAATGATTTCTTTAAACCAGTAATAACTTTTTTTCGGCTTTCTTGTCAGATTCTCATCGTCGAAATCAATGGCGACAAGACCATAGCGCTTCTCTACACCGTTTTTCCAGGAGTAAAGATCAAATGTGCTCCATGCATAATAGCCACGGATATCTACACCTTTGTCAGCCGCATTCATCATTGAATTGATGTGATCGTTCATAAATGAAATGCGATAATCATCCTGTACCTGATCGACTTTTACATCTTCGCGGACCCCTACACCGTTTTCTGTGATGAAGATCGGAAGATGATATCGGTTGTAGACATCGATTAGTCCTTTTTCCAATCCCTGCGGATAGATTTCGGTATCCCATTCCGTGTAAATCGCATCCGGATTTTTCATGATTTGTTCAAACCATCCTTTAATGACAATCTTGCTTTCTCCCTGGAAATTCTTTCCCTGATTATTTACTACAAAAGCAGTTTCGCCGGATGTATATGGACGAACGAGAACACGTGAATAATAATTCAGACCGAGAAAATCCACTGTGTTTTCCTTGATTGTTACCAACTGCTCGTCTTTGATGAAAGAAAGATCATATTTCTGTGACAATACGCAGAGCAGATCAAAAGGAATTTCTCCCTTGGCCGCAGTATCCAGAATCCAGTTGTTTGCATAATTGTCTGCAAAACGCATGGCAATTTTCGTTGCCAGAGAATCATCGATACCGTCGACTGGACCAAAGCTGTGAACAATGCCGATTTGTCCTTTATAATGTCCTTGTCGGAAAGCACGAACCCCCAGGGAGCTGGCATACATAACATGATAAGCTGCGGTAATCATTTCCTGTACGCTTTGATGGCCCGGCGGATAATTGCCTACCAGATAACCGCTGAAGGTAAACCATTTCGGCTCGTTGAATGTAACCCAGTGTTCCACAAGATCATGAAAATGTTCAAAGCATACTTTTGCGTAATGCTCATATGCCCGGCATGTCGCTTCATTCAGCCATCCGCCTTCTTCTTCCCAGTATTGCGGAAGGTCCCAGTGATAGATCGTTACAAACGGAACGATATTGTTTTCTTTGCAGCATTGCAGTACGCTGCGATAGAAGGCAATGCCCTTTTCGTTGACTGTACCTTCTTTATCTTTGATGATCCGCGGCCAGGACAATGAAAGACGATATGTATTCTGTCCGCCTTTTGCCATCATTTCGATGTCTTCTTTATAGTGGTGATAGTGATCACTTGCTATATCCCCGTTTTCATAATTTCCTTCGTGCAGATAGACATCCCACATGCTCGCTGCCCGGTCATCTTCCTTCCAGGCGCCTTCACACTGGTAGGAAGCAGTCGCGCTTCCCCATAAAAAATCTTTTCGCAACGCCATCTTAATACTCCTTTCTGTTTGCCAGTATTTCGTATACTTCATACAATTCTTTTGCCATGTCCAAAGCGATTTCCGAGCTGGCAACATGGTCTTCTGCGTGAATCAGCAGCAAACTTGCCGGCACATTATCGTGCGCAGCCATTTCCCTGAGCAGTTCCGCATGTGTTTTTTGAGAAAGCAGCAATTCCTGCTTTGCATGTTTCAGCAGGTCGAGAGATGAATCGAAATTTTTCTTCTTGACTTCACGTATAGCTTCATATGCATCTCCTCTTGCATTTCCGCTGTGCAGTATCATCTGCATGCAACTGACTTCAATATCCATTCGCTGTCTCCTTTCGTTTGTACGCTTCTATTGTAATTTTTAATCTTAGATTTGAAAAAACAGCTTTTTCCGCTATAAAGCGGAAATTCATGTTCTTTTTTTAAATAAAAAAGTCTGATCAAAATATCAGACTTTTCTGCATAAAGAGACGATTCAAACTTCAAAACCAACGTTTCTTCTTAAAATAAAGAATCAGCAGGACACATACGATGAAACTGACAACAATGAAAACGGGATAGCCGTAAATACTGTCGAGTTCATACATGTACTTGAAGTTCATGCCATACCATCCGACCATTAAGGTCAAAGGCAAAAAGATCGCTGTGATGAGCGTGAACAGTTTCATGATATTGTTTTGTTCAATATCGATTTGTGCCTGGTAGGCTTCACGCATCTGAGTCACATAGTCGCGCAGATTTGTTACACTGAGCTGCAGCCGGTCGATTCGATTATGAATGATATTGAGCCTGCGCAGTGTCTCTTCGTCGAAAAATCTGTTTTCGTTTTCCAGTAATCCGTCAAAAATAACCTGAAGCTGATTGTAATAGTGCTTCAGATGCAAAAGCTGCTTACGAAACTTAATGATTTGGTTCAGATAATCTTTTCTTTTTTCCTGAAGTGCATGGTCTTCGGCATTGGTGATCATTTCTTCGAATTCGTCAATATATTCCATGTCATGTTCAATCAGTTGGATAAAGAACATGCGCAGCATTTCCTGACAGCTTTTTTCTTTTTCTGTTTCAAATAAAGAGCGGTATTGTGTGCATAAATGAGCATCTTCCATAAAAACGAGAAGCTGCTGCCGATCGAGAAACAGTGAAATCTTTTTCTCTTTTTTGGATTTGCTTTTAAGATTGAACCATTCAAAGCTGATCAGAAGAAACGAATCATAGACCTCAAACACAGTTGCATTGCTGTTATGTAAATGTCGCGTCAAGACTGCTGCTGTCGAAGCATCCAAAGGAATTTCTTCGGGGATTTCGTAACGTAATACTTTGTTCATGACATCATGTCCTTTCTCTCTATGTACAGTATAGCATAAAATAAAGATGACCTTTGTTGAACAGAAAGGATGGATGCAGATAGGCAACAGGAGAAAGGTATGCGAATAACCAGAGGTTTTAAGTGTGAATAAAAATAGATGGAGAAAAAGGGGATCTGCAATTGTCATTGCAGATCAAAAAGCGGATGCGCCCTCATCGTGCAGATTGGATCTTTTCTTTTTCATTTTTAAAGTGCTATTGGGAGAAAATGATCGCCAGGACCATTGCGGATGAATTGTATGGGTTGCCGCAAAACAGCACTGTCTTCTTTTTAGGCAGATATAAAAATGATGTGAAAGTGTTAATGAATGATAATGATTTTTCGCTTCGTTTCCAAAATCAGACACAGAAGATAAGCGTGATCTGTTCGTTACGGCCGGATCTGAATATCACTTTTATGAGCATTCATCAGTCAAAAGGTTTACAGGCGGATTATGTCTTTCTTTTGAATAATAAGTCTTCGTCCATGGGTTTTCCCAGTAATATCAAAGACCCTTCTTTGATATCATTGTTGCTGCGCAACAGCGACACATATCCATTTGCAGAAGAACGGCGATTGTTTTATGTCGCCTTGACCCGATTCCGTTTTCAGACGTACCTTGTTGTGATCAGACACCAGGAATCCTGTTTTGCTAAGGAATTAGAGGAACATTTTCATGAACAGCTGACACAGTCTCGAGCACAATGCCCGTTGTGCAATGGAACGCTTATTAAACGCAGGGGTAAATATGGAGTCTTTTATGGCTGCAGCAACTATCGCAAAGGGTGCACCTTTACCAGAAAGATTAGTACCGGGCATCATCACCCCGCGTAATGATCATTTCTCTTTTTTGACAGCTATGATGTATAATGTAAGTAATTATTTACGATACAGCAGGAGGTCTTATGGCGCAGTTGCAGGATCAGATCACGGAATTAAATAAGGGATTTTCCACCGCCTTTATTAATCAGGCGAATCATTCCAGCTTAGGATATCGCCCGGAGTTTATCTTTAATAATTATCATCAGGGAAAAAAGGTACTGGTGTCAATTGAAGAAGAACTGGCAAGATGTGATGAGTTTCGCATCAGTGTGGCATTTATCACAAAAAGCGGAATCACGCCGCTGTTACAGACATTAAAGGAACTGGAAAGAAAAGAAATTCCGGGAAAAATCCTTACGACCGATTATCTGATGTTCAGTGAACCGGCCGCGCTTGAGAAATTGGCATCATTTAGAAATATTGAAGTGAAAATGTTTAAAACAGATAGAGAAAGCGGAGGATTTCATACCAAAGGGTATATTTTTCAACGTGATGGCATTTTTCGTATCATCATTGGAAGCTCTAATCTGACGCTGAATGCCATGACCAAAAATAGGGAATGGAATACAAAGATACTTTCTACGATGCAGGGGGAAATGACCAGACAGTTATTTCATGAATTTGAATCATTGTGGAATGATGAACGGGCATGGGACTATGAACGGTTTATAGAAGATTATCGACGATCATACGAGGAACAGGAAAAGCTTCACAGGGATAACCGAAAAAAACAGCTGATCCGAAATGATGGTTATCAGTTGTTAAAGCCAAATCAAATGCAGGAAACTTTCATCCGTAATATCATAGCCATGAAAAAAGCGGGAAAAAAGAAAGCATTGTTGTTGAGCAGCACAGGTACCGGCAAAACACTAGCTGCTGCTTTTGCTTTACGAGAGATGGACGTCAAGCGTGCATTGTTTATCGTTCACAGAGAACAAATTGCCAAACAGGCTCTTTACAGCTTTCAAAATGTTTTTGGATATACAAGGACTTATGGTTTATTGTCCGGAAATGATAAAGAAGATTATCGTGATTTTATGTTTGCGACGATGCAGACAATGAGCAAACCACAAACCTATCTGCGTTATCGAAGAAATCAGTTTGATGTCATCATTCTCGACGAGTGTCATCATGCCGGTGCTGCCAGTTATCAGAAAATCATGCAGTATTTCTCACCTTCTCTATGGCTGGGGATGACAGCCAGCCCGGATACAAACAATTACGATATCTATTCTCTTTTTGATCATAACATTGCTTATGAGATTCGTTTGCAGCAGGCCTTGGAAGAAGATCTGTTATGTCCGTTTCATTATTTTGGCATCACTGATCTGGAAGTGAACGGAGAAGTGATGGATGATCTGACCGGTGTCAAACATTTTGCAAAACTTGTCAGCGATGCACGTGTTGATTATATCATCGAACAGGCACAATATTACGGATACAGCGGACCGCGTGTCAAAGGGTTGGTTTTTTGCAGCCGCAAAGAAGAAGCAAAAGAGCTGTGTGAGAAGTTCAATCAACGAGGATATCGAAGCGAAGTGCTGACAGGAGAAGACAGTCAGAGCAAAAGAGAGAAAGTGATTGCCAGACTTTGCGATGATATTGATCAGAAACAACAACTTGATTATATATTTACAGTTGATATTTTTAATGAAGGTGTTGATATTCCGGAAATAAATCAGGTCATCATGCTGCGACCAACTCGTTCACCTGTTGTATTTATCCAGCAGCTGGGAAGAGGACTTCGTAAATATGAAGGGAAGGAGTTTGTCGTGATCCTTGATTTTATCGGCAATTATATGAGTAATTTCATGATACCGATCGCATTATCCGGAGATCGAAGCTATAACAAAGATGCTATGCGTCGTTATCTGCGTGAAGGAGCACGCATCATTCCCGGAAGTTCTACCATTCATTTTGATGAAATATCAAAAAAGCGTATTTATGCATCGATCGATGCGGCGCGGACCAATGATCTTAAATTGTTGAAAGAATCCTATTTATCTTTAAAACATAAGCTTGGAGGTATCCCGAGCATTGCACAATTCAAGCAGTTTGGTGCTGTGGATGTAACCAAAATATTTGAAAAATGTGGTTCGTATCATCACTTTTTAAAGAAATATGAGAAAGAGTATACGATCACTTTGACAGAAGAAGAGGAACAGGTAATAGAGTTTCTTTCTAAAAAGGTCCTATCTTTTAAACGTATCCATGAACTGGCAATACTGAGCCTGCTGATTGAAAAGAAACATCTTTCTTTTGATGATCAAAGCGAGCTGATACAACGGTATCAGATTCATCTTGATGCGAAGATGGAACATTCTGTATTGCTGAATTTACGAAATGAATTCGCCAAAGAGGAAGAGAGACGCAGGTATGCTGTATGCATCCTGATTGAAAAGGATAATGAATATCGTCTGACTGCCGCTTTTCAGAAAATGTTGCAGAATGAGAAGTTTTTTTCAATGGTCAAAGAGCTCCTCGATTTTGGTCATGAGCTGCACAAAGAAAAGTATCAGCAGATATATTTGGATACAAACTTTGTTTTGTATGAAAAGTATACATATGAAGACGTGTGCCGGCTGCTTAATTGGGAACGGAACATGAATGCACAGAATATTGGTGGATATTTCTATGATCAAAGAACAAAAACGCTTCCGGTTTTCATCAATTATCATAAGGCGGAAGATGCTATTGCTTATGAGGACCGCTTTGTATCAGAAAGTCACCTGATTGCACTGTCAAAGCATCCCAGAAGAGTGGATTCAAAGGATGCTGATCATATTTATAAACGTACGAAGGAAGATCAAGATAATCGTATATTTCTGTTTGTTCGAAAGAATAAAGATGACCATGAGGCAAAGGAGTTTTATTTTCTTGGGGAGATCATTGCCCGAAATGAACCGCGCCCGGTCATGATGGAAAAGACACAAGATCACGCTTTTGAGATTGATTATGATCTGGATGTTCCAATACGAAGTGATATTTATGATTATATTATTAATGAATAAAGGAGTGTTATTTGATGAAAACAATTCGTGTCGCAGCTGCTGTGATTCGTGAAAATGACTGTGTGTTTGCAACACAGAGAGGTTATGGTGAGTTTAAGGACGGATGGGAATTTCCGGGTGGAAAGATCGAACCGGGAGAAACACCTCAGCAGGCACTCATCCGTGAAATAAAAGAAGAACTAGATACGGAAATCGCTGTAGGAGAGTTGATCAAGACAATTGAATATGATTATCCGACCTTTCATCTATCGATGGATTGTTACTGGTGTACTGTAGTGAAAGGGTCGCTGCAGTTAAAGGAACATGAGGCAGCCCGTTGGCTCAGTAAAGAAAATCTGTTCAGTGTGGACTGGCTGCCGGCAGACATTGAATTGATTGATATCTTGAAAACTCAACTTGACCGATAAAAAAAGAGGTCTTAAGGATAGAATCCCGCTAGAGCAGGCAATGCCGGTAAGGTGTTGTCGACAAATGGCGGGATCTTATGTATCACTCTTTTATCATAGATCAGTGGAGAGAAAAGTTGAATAAATGAAAGGAGCAAAATATGATGAAAAAAAGAGCATTGATTACAGGAAGTGCACAGGGTATCGGAAGGTGTCTGGCAGAGGGATTCGCCAAAGCGGGCTATGAAGTATTTGCACTGGATCTTCAACAGACAACATTCAAACAGGAACATATTCATTTTTTTCAGGCAGATTTAAAGAATGAAGAAGAGGTGAAGCGTTGTTTTCGAAAGATTCGCAATGATTACGGACAAATTCATGTGCTGATCAATAACGGTGCTGTCAGTCAGTTTCATAAGCCGATCGATGAAATTGCAATGGAGGAATTTGATCGGGTGATCCATACAAATCTGCGCGGTGCATTTCTTTGCTGCCGGGAGTTTGTCAGACAGGCCCGGCAGCTGGAATACGGACGTATCATCAATATTGCATCAACCAGGTTTCATCAGAATGAGAAAGACTGGGAAGCATACGGAGCTTCAAAAGGAGGAATCGTATCGTTGACGAACAGTCTGTGCATTTCCTTAAGCAATACAAATATCACGGTGAATGCAGTTACGCCGGGCTGGATCGAAACAAAAAATTATGATGCTTTGACAAAAGAGGACCATCTGCAGCATCCCTGCGGAAGAGTTGGACGGCCACAGGACATTCTGCGCATTTGTCTGTTTCTGTGTGATGAAGAAAATGATTTCATTGACGGAGCCAATATTGTGGCGGATGGCGGAATGAGCAAGAAAATGATTTATGTGGAATGATAAAAAGATCGGCAGGTTTGTAAAATTATGCTATTTTTATTTTTTCTGTTATGATAAAGGTAATGAAAAAAGCATTGTTGCTGAAACCGGATATTCAGCAGAATCAAAAATTTAACGGATCAAAAGAGACTTCTCTGAAAAATTTTGTCTATGAATCAATCGGATCTGATACGCTGCTTCTGTGAAGAATCCAGCAAGAATCCATTTCTGATCATGCATACGACGACCTGGGATGCGCTTCCTTTTTACAGCCGGTAGCCATGACGGATAATCTTGAATTCATCAACACGCAGCCAAACCTGATCGGCTTTCTGATGGGACTTATGATGTCATTGGAAGAAGGCGGTGCCAGCCGTGACATGAACAAAGGTCTGAAGCTTGCGCTGTTTGGCCCGATTGCCGGTATTGGTGATGCGATCTTCTGGTTTACCATTCTTCCGATCGTAGCCGGTATTTCCTGCTCTTTTGCATCCCAGGGTTCAATTATCGGTCCGATCATCTTCTTCCTGGTTTATCTTACTATCTGGATCCTGCGTATTGTATGGACCCATCTGGGATATCGCCTCGGTACGAAGTCAATTGATCTGATTACGGAAAACTCTGATATTTTGGCAAATGCTGCGACAATTCTGGGTATTACCGTGATCGGTGCCTTGATTGCAAGCTATGTTTCAGTTGAACTGCTTCCTGTCATTACTGTGGACGGCGGAATTGAAGTTGCGGTTCAGGCTGAATTCTTCGATCGCATCTTCCCGAATCTGCTTCCGATGGCCATCACGCTGTTATGCTTCTGGCTGCTGAAGAAGAAACATGTTTCACCGATCGTACTGATTTTAGGTATCATTGTTCTGTCTATTGTTTGTGCGGCAATAGGACTGATGTAATGAAGTTGAGGATTGATTTGTTTTTGATCAATCCTTTTTAAGGAGTGATATTCATTGATTCGAGCTGTTTTCTTCGATGTGGACTGTACGTTGTATTCACATACACTCAATGAGATTCCCGACAGCAGTGCGGCGGCGCTCAAAAAGCTGCGGGAAAAAGGTATTTTGATCTTTCTTGCGACAGGGCGCCATATGCTGGAAATCGAACAGATAGACAAAAAAGGAATCATTTTTGACGGTTATATTACGTTAAGCGGACAGCTTTGCCTCAATCGTGATCAGCAGGTCGTTTATCAAAGAGCTTTGTCCGGACGGGATGTATCTTATCTGCAGTCTGTTTTCGAACAACGTCATATTCCGCTGGTCTTTGTTGAAGAACACGAAATGTACATGAATGTATATAATGAGCAGGTGAAAAGCGTGCATGAGATGCTGCATCTGCAGCTGCCGAAAATCAAACCGGTATCGGGCAATACGATCTATCAGGCAACTTTGTTTGATGACAGGGAGAAAGTGATGGAAGTTGCTTCCCATTTGCTTGACAGCAAATGTACCGGCTGGAATTCGTTTGGATCGGATATCATTCCCTGTACAGGAGGAAAGGCCGAGGGTATACGGGCCATGATGCGGGAGTATGGTTTCAGACAAGATGAAACGATGGCTTTTGGAGACGGAGAAAACGATATCGACATGCTTTCGTTTGCACATATCAGTGTTGCGATGGGAAACGGAAATGAGCATTTGAAACAGATAGCCGATCATGTAACAGACGGCGTGGATGATGACGGAATTTATAAGGCTTTGCGTCATTACCGCCTGATATAAATCAAAAGGGTCATTGAAAGAATATCAATGACCCATTGGTTTATGTTCAAGTTTTTCCTTTTCGAGATACAAATCGGCATACAGCAGACGCACGAGAATGAACAGGAAAGGGAGAAGTGTGATCCAGATTGCTTTTCCCAGCATGAGATGACAGAAAAAAGCACCGATCATTGCACCGAAGATAAAGCAGAGCAGCATTTTGGAATGCTGAAACAGTTTAGGGCGATGATCTTTTTTTCCGGAATGGCGCCGATGGAACTCTTTGGCGAGCCCTACACCGATTTGCCGGATATGGTTTGTTGCAAATGTCGTGGCCATCGGCATACCTTCTGCCTGACGAAATGTATTGTACTGCATCGAGGCGATGAAGTTGATCGCAATCTGAGAAATCTGAACCGGTGCGGATTCAGGTAAAAAGCCGAGAAAGATAACAACGATGATTTCCACGATGATCAAAAGCGTATCCCAGCGTATGGCCAGTGAATGTTTGATGGGATTCGGCAGTATTTCCGAAATAAAGGCTCCCATCAGGTAGGCAGAAATCGGAATGAGATAATAGACGCCTTCGGAAAAATCACCGGAACCAAAAGCGATTCCCATTAACACGATGTTGCCGGTCTGTGCATTACAGAAAATATTTCCCCTTAATACGTAAGTGTAGGCACCGAAGTAACCGGCAATACAAATTAAAATATAAAAGATCCATTTTTTTTCACAGGTCAAAAACTGCTGATCTGCCTGTTCTTTTTCCATTGACATCCTCCTCTTTCCTGATATGAATCAATCATTTAAGCAAAAGCAAAAGAGATCGAAAAATATCCAAACTAATTTTAGTTTTTTTTTTATGATTGTCAATCGTCAATCCTGAGAATATAAGATACGGCAAAGAAAAACAGATGGAGCAAACACCTTATGCTTCGATCTGTTGATGATGCTTGAATACGATACCGGTCACCTGTTTTGAAACAAGTCCTACGAAAACCGCTGCGAATGCGGTTCCTTCACGTACACCTTCGATCGTTCCCATAGTCAGCAGCGATAAGAAAACGGACAGCAGGACCAGGGTGCAGTCAAAGGCTATTTTTGTCTGCGGAAACGGGCGGTCCCAGGCCTGGCATACTGCCAGTATAAGACCTTCTCCGGCAAGCGGCACAAGCTTGGCATTGACTTCGAAGCTGACACCGATCCCTACCAAAAGAATGCCGATGATGCAGAAAAGACAGGATACAGGATAAGATTGGTTTGGCAAAGCGGCAATTGACCAAAGGGCAAAGTCAGTCAGCCAACCGAAAAGAAAGGCGATAGGAAGCTGTGCGAGCTGGACCAAACGATAATTTTTTTTCAAAATGATCATTTGCAGCAAGATGAGAACGACATGCATGGCGATGGTTGCCGTACCGACGCTCAGCGGAGAAACCATGCTGACTACATAGGGAAGCGAGGAAATAGGGGATGTTCCCAACGAGGCCTTGATCGAAAAAGCAACACCGTAAGCCATGATAAAAAGACCGGCACATAGAAGGATCAGTCGTTTAAAAAATTTTTCAGTGCTCATTATTTATTCACTTTCTTTCTTTAGCTAAGAGCAGTTTGGCCATCTTTGGAAAGATGTGTGACATCTTTATGTTCGTACAAAATTCTTTCCAATAATTAGCATGCTTATTATAATGATTTTATAGAAAGTGGTCAAATCAAAAAAAGTTGATATATGTGTTGACGAAACTGCGGAGAAACGGTACGATATATACATCAATAAAATTTGATGTGAGGTGACTTTGTATGTCTTATGAGAAAGATGCAAGGATGTTCAAGGCGTTTTGTGACGAAAAACGTTTACGGATTATCGATCTTTTAAAAGGCGGAGAAAAATGCGCATGTGTATTGATCGAAGCGACCGGTATGGCACAGTCCGCTTTGTCCTATCATATGAAGATCCTTTGCGATTCGGGGGTTGTTCATGCACGTCCGGATGGCAAGTGGGTACATTATTCTCTGAATGAGGAAGTGATCCGTTCTGCGTCGAAACGACTGTCGGGATGGGCAGGCTCATCAAAAGAATGATTTTTCGATGAGCTGTATTAAAGCAGGGCCAATACATCAAAAAAAATTGATATATCAGGAGGAATAAAACAATGATCATACAATCACTGCTGCTGTTTATTCAGGATCAGCTGCTGGGGATGAAGTGGCTTGAGAAATTGCTGGATGATCTGCTGAGCATTGTCGGCATTGATACTGCCGGAAAACTTGGAGGAAGCATTCATTTCTTTCTGTATGATGTGATCAAGATCACATTGCTGCTTTGTATCCTTATTTTTATCATTTCTTATATTCAAAGTTATTTTCCGCCGCAGCGAAGCAGAAAGATCCTGGGAAAATATAAGGGAATCTGGGCAAGAGTGCTTGCGGCACTGCTGGGAACAGTGACACCTTTTTGTTCGTGTTCTTCTATACCGTTATTTATCGGTTTTTCCAGTGCCGGTCTGCCATTAGGAGTGACGTTTTCTTTTCTTATTTCTTCGCCGATGGTCGATCTGGGAAGCTTTGTGCTCTTGATGAGCATATTCGGTTGGAAAGTCGCTGCCGTTTATGTCATTTTGGGACTGGTTCTGGCCGTTTTGGGCGGAACGCTGATTGAAAAACTGCATATGGATCACTATGTGGAGGATTATATCCGCAACGGAAAAGTACTAGATGCCAAAATTTCAAATATCAGCGTCAGAGAGCGTCTTTGTTTTGCCAGAGAACAGGCTGGCGATACGTTGAAAAAGGTATTTCCTTATATTTTGCTGGGGGTCGGCATCGGTGCGTTGATCCATAACTGGATCCCGGAACACTGGATCCGTTCTGTGTTGGGAAATGACAATCCGCTGTCAGTTATTCTGGCAGTGTTCTGCGGTGTTCCGATGTATGCGGATATTTTCGGAACGATCCCGGTTGCGGAGGCACTGTTGGCCAAGGGAGCACAGCTGGGAACCGTACTTTCGTTCATGATGGCAGTTACGACGCTGAGCCTGCCGTCGCTGATCATGTTGAAAAAAGCGGTGAAGCCAAGGCTGCTGTCTGTATTTGTCATGATCTGCGTATTCGGAATTATTTTCATCGGATATTTTTTTAACTGTATCCAGGGAATCTTACTGTAATAGAAAAGGAGAAAGATAAAATGAACTTATTTAAAAAAACAAAACCGGCATGCGTGTGTGCATGCGATCCAAAGGAACAAAGCAATCGAATGAAGGAACAGGGAACATATAAAATATCCGTATTGGGAAGCGGCTGCAAAAAATGCAGGACACTGGAAGAAAATGCGGCTTTGGCAGTACAAGAGCTGGGGATGAAAGAAAACGTGCAGCATGTTCATGATATTGCCGCAATTGCATCTTACGGCGTTATGTCTACGCCGGCTTTGGTCATTGACGGTAAAGTGGTCAGTGAAGGCAGGATCTTGAGCCCGGACGAAATACAGACCTTATTAAAAAAGGAAAAAGAGGAGAATGAAACAGGACATGGAGAATAGAAAACCTAAGGTTGCCTTTGTCTGTGTTCATAATTCCTGCCGCAGTCAAATGGCGGAGGCACTCGGAAAAGCGATCGCCGCTGATACTTTCATAAGCTGCTCGGCAGGTACGGAAATACGAAATCAGATCAATCCGGATGCACTGCGTCTGATGAAACAAAAATACAAGATCGATATGGAACGGAAACAGCATCCAAAGCTTCTTGACGAAGTGCTGCCGGTAGATATCGTCATTACGATGGGATGTAATGTTCAATGTCCCTGTATACCGTGCTGTTTTCAGGAAGACTGGGGACTGGAAGATCCGAGCGGGAAGAGTGACGAAGTTTTTCTGGAAACGATGGCACAGATCGAAAGAAACATAAAACAGCTTCGAAAACGAATTCAGGACGAAAAAATCGACCTCTCGAAAAAGCTGTGATAAAATGAAAAAGGGATGATGGACATGATGATCAGAGAAGCGAAAGCGCAGGATGCAATCGGAATCTGCACACTGTATCAGGAAGTCATGCAATATGAATATCCGGTGGGAAAAACAGCTGAAAAGATCCGACAGCTGCAAAACGATCACTGCAATCATGCGTTTGTGGCACTGATCGACGGAAGCGTTGTCGGCATCATTGAAACAGTGATCAAATGCAGCCTGCATAAAGAATCGTATCTGATCATCAATACGCTGGCTGTGCGAGAGGCATTTCAAGGTCAGGGAATCGGCAGCGCACTTCTTGCTTATGCGGAGTGTTTTGCCATAGAGCGCCATTTGGGAAGCATCAGTGTCGGTTCTCAGCTCAAGCGTGCCCGTGCCCATCAGTTTTACGAAAAAAACGGCTTTCAAAATATCAAGCTTCATAAGATATTCGAAAAAAAGATTGTACAGAAACAATAACAAGCAGCCGGCATGGCTGCCTTTTTTTGATCGGGAGATGATGGTTTTCGGTCAGAGTTTTGCGGCAGTTGAAAGCATTCATGTTTCTCTTTATAATATTCATGAAAATAACGAGCATAAAGATGCTGACAGGAGGAAGTCATGGGAATCTTGAAATACGCGATCTTGGGAATGCTGTATCGGAATGATATGACAGGGTATGAGCTGAAAAAAGCATTTGAATCCACCTTGTTTGAGTTCTGGCCGGCTCGGCATAGTCAGATTTATCCTGAATTGAAACATCTTTATGAGCAGGGCATGATTGATTATTCCATTGAGATCAGCGGAACTGTTCTGGAAAAAAAGAAGTATCATATGACAGAGGAAGGAAAAACAGAGTTCTTAAAGTGGGAAAAAAGCATTCATCCGGGAAAAGCAGTCACCAAAGATGAATTTCGTCTCCAGCTGTTCTTTTCCGATGCCCTTGAAAAAAAAGAAAAACTTCTGCTGCTGGAAGAACAGCTGCAGTTTCACCGGCAGTACCTGGATGACCTGCATGAAAAAATGAAACGCTTCGACTCTGTACCGCCTTCCGACAGTGCCCGGCTGAGCGATTACATGGTGATAAGGGGAGCTATTTACCGTGAAGAGGCCGCCTGTCAGTGGATCTCGGAATGCAGGAGCATTCTCGAACAGCAGGATGAAAACTAAAACATGTCAATATTGACATGTTTTAGCATGCGTGATAGACTACCCCTGTAAAAGGGGGCAATGGTGTCAATCTAAGATGATTTAGGTGGGCACCTTTTTATTATGCGGTGATCGGTAAAAAAAGATTCTGATAGGTCACTATTAATATAATGTAGTTAAGCGTATGTATCTTATTCCCTTCATTATTAACGCATTATGCTTTATAATGTAGTTAAGTATAAAGGAGGATTGTTATGTTTGTTCGAGTGATCCCTAATAATAAAGGGAAGAAAAAGACTTATTTCTGTGACCTTGTTGAATCTTTCCGTGATCAAAATGGTGCTCCTAAGCATCGGGTTGTAGTTAAGCTTGGACAGTTTGATCTAGAACACATGCCTTATATCCGTGCCGCTTATGCCAATAATCCGGATGTTGTATTTCAAAAGGAAAAGGTGAAATACTCAAAACAATAAGAATAGTATAGCTTCATTGTTTTCTTGGTTTGGGCGCTTTATCAAATCGGAAGAAGTTCGTGTCGCTACTCGCAAAGCCCCTAATTATTTTGTTCGCAAATACAAATTTCCGTGGTATGACGTTCTGCTTTTCTTGATCTTCCGTTGCCGGAAGTGTATTGGTTCTGAATTGAGTCAGTATTATTCTCAATTAGGGTTATCTCAATTGCGTATCAGCCGTCAGGCTGCTTTAAAGGCGATAAAAAAGGTTGATACATCTGTATTTAAACTGTTGATTCATAAATTAGCTGAGCGTTTTTATCAATCTGATTTGGTAAAAACCTATAAGGGATATATTCTTCTCGCTGAAGATGGGACGACCATAAACTTCTATAAAACGAACGAATCGTTACGCAGATATGGATGGGTTTTCAATCAGCACACGACCAACGAAGAAAAAGCTAAAAAAGCCACATCTCGTTCTGCCGCATTATATGACATAACCAACGGACTCATCATTGACTTTGCGATGAAGAGATTCAAGGATTCAGAAATCCCTATCGCCATAGAGCAGTTGGATACCATTCCTCTTCTTCAAGGACATCCGGCTATCTATTTGGCTGATCGATATTATGGCAGTGTGGAACTATTTTCCATGCTGGAGAGTCATGGGCTAAAGTACTGTATTCGTGGTAAATCTAATTTCTTTAAACATTATATTGAGAAAATGAAAACCAATGATGAATGGATCAAGGTTAATATCGATGCGGTTTGGAGGCGTAGATTAAAATATGATCAAGTTAAGAAACGATTTTCATTGAACCCATATATCAATATCCGTGTCGTTAAACATCAATATGATATCTATAAAAAAGGAAAAAAAGAATCAGTCGATCTTATTTACTTTACCAATCTGAGCCATGAGGAATTTGATTCAAGTGATATCATGCATCTTTATAGTAAACGATGGGAAATTGAAACAGGGTACAAAACCCTGAAAACGGATTTAGAATGGGAGCGGTATTTTAGTAAAGATTGTGGCAGTGAGACATGTTCGATTTATGCAAAAGTAATCTTTCATAATCTAAGCGGTATTCTACGTAAAGAGATGGATAAAGAGTTGATAGATACAGATCTTGAAGTAAACAAATATAAATACCAGACGAATTGGAAACAGTTGAATGAGTTGATCAGGGACGAAAAACTTTTACGATGGATACGGAACGAAAATCCAGAGCGGTTAAAAATAATGATAGAGTTGATAAAAATATTGATTAATAAAATAAAAGTGCCCGTCCGTCCCAACAGGCACTATAAGAGATGGCACAGGGTCATCAAGCAAGGAAAACCAATGCGTTTCCGTTTAGATGGAAGAGATTGGCCTAACACCAGGCCATACAATGGTTTAATGATGACGGTACCACCTAGCTAATATAAGAATAACTGATTCTCAAAAAAATGCCAATTGTGGTAATGGTTTTTATATACACTTTTTTATCATCGATACATGAATTATCGTAGTTAAGAGAAAATAAAAAAAGATGTCAACCATTAACTTTCTTAGGTTGACACCATTGCCCTGTAAAAGGGGGTATTTTTTTGTCGTCGGAAAAAATAAAACGTTATCTTATTTTTTTCATTGGATTGTTTGTCAATTCTTTAGGAGTCAGTCTGATTACCAAAGCCAGTTTGGGGACATCGCCGATTTCTTCCATTCCTTATGTTCTCAGTCTATATTTTCCGCTTTCACTAGGTACATTCACGATCCTGTTCAGCGTTCTGCTTGTTGTATTGCAGATCGTGATCCTGGGCAGACAATTTCAGATCAGAAACTTGTGGCAGATTCCGGTATCTGTTTTTTTTTGGTTATTTTATTGATTTAACGATGGAAATGTTGTTCTTTGTTCATCCTCAGATTTATCCTGCAAGCATTCTTGTCCTTTTGGCAGGGACGATCATTTTGGGTGTCGGAGTATACATGGAGGTGCTGGCCGATGAGATCATGCTGCCGGGGGAATCATTTGTCAAGGCGGTTGTTTTACGTTGGAAGACCGATTTCGGTCTGACCAAAGTATGTTTTGATGCATCGATGAGCATAATTGCCGCAGTACTGTCCTTTTTGTTTTTTGCCTCTCTGCAGGGAGTACGTGAAGGAACGGTCGTGACAGCGGTATTGGTAGGAGCCATTGCACGGGCCATCGGGAGAAAGCTTTCTTTTCTGCCGAAAAAGCTGTTCGTTCTCCCGCATACGGAGGAGGCAGAGGAAACAGGCCGGGGGATCTGTATTGTATTCAGCCGTGAGTATGGCAGCGGCGGTCATGCTTTTGCACAAAAACTGGCGGCAAAGCTTGATTATGCATTTTATGATGAAGAAATCATCACGCTGACTGCGAAAAAAACAGGATTTGATCAGAAGTTCATTCAGGAACATGAAGAAAGCATGGGAAACCCTTTTCTGTATGATCTCGTTAATGAAGGATACGGATATTCGGATGAATACAGAAGCATGAAAGATGAACTGTTTCTTGCGGAATCGAAGGTGATCCGTTCATTTTCCGACCAGAACTGTGTTGTTGTAGGACGCTGTGCAGACTGGGTGCTGCGCGGGCAGAAAAACTGTATCAAAGTCTTTTTGCATGCACCGCTGCAGCAACGGATCCAAACAGTCATGAAAAGAGAACATTTAAGCGAACATGAGGCGGCAGCACGGATCCACCGCATGGACAAAATGCGGAAAGAAAATTACCATTACTATACGAAACAAGTATGGGGAATGGCCGATAATTATGATATATGTATAGATTCTTCTGTCGGAGAAGAAAAGATGACGGCATGCATCATGCAGTTCATGAAGGATCTCGCTTAAATAAACAAAAAGCATCTTTATGAAGTGAATTTTCGAATCACCCTCATATTGCAGGACGATTCGCTTCCGTTTGGATGCTTTTTTTCGTGTGCTATAATAGAAATATAAAATTTCTTGTTTTTTTGAAAGGATTTATCGTCAGGGATCGTATTATAAGTGAACGCGGAGGTAAGTGTTCAAAAAACAGGAGGTTTTTGATATGAAAAAAAGAATGATCATTGGTGCAACAGCAGGTGCTTTGATCCTGGCACTGACAACAGCGAGCGTATACGCGTCTTCATCAGCAGCCGGCAGTGGTTATGTGGATGATAACAATGACGGGATCTGTGATAATTATGATGTATCGCTTGGCGGCGGGCAGTCATCGGAGGAAACAGCTTTCT
>JABLTO010064678.1_pt1 | contig 25253 bp, 28 predicted proteins | sample 7160091 | NCBI WGS metagenome assembly JABLTO01 (sample SAMN14651225, study PRJNA627086) | human gut metagenome | isolation source: feces | host: Homo sapiens
AGTACTAATAGGTCGAGGGCTTGACCAAAGATATTCTCACTTGTACTTCTTCTCAGCTCATTACTTTCGCTCATTGTTCAGTTTTCAGGGTGTAAACGTAGATCCGTTTCCCTGTAACCGGTCGTTAATCGACTGTGTGGTGTTGATATACACCATTAGCTCAGCTGGTAGAGCACCTGACTCTTAATCAGGGTGTCCAGGGTTCGAGTCCCTGATGGTGTACCAACGGCCCGTTGGTCAAGTGGTCTAAGACTCTGGCCTCTCACGCCAGCAACATGGGTTCGAATCCCGTACGGGTCACCATTTGGATCTATTTGTGGGCAACAGCCTGCAAAATGATAAATGAGTGTCTTTTCTAAGATACTCCATAGTTGGTGTCTATGACGATGAGGGTCCACCCGTTCCCATCCCGAACACGGTAGTTAAGCTCATCGGTGTCGACAATACTTGGCGGGAAGCCGCCCGGGAAGATAGATCGATGCCAACACAAAGAAAAGCAACTGATTTTCGGTTGCTTTTTCTTTTTGTCTTCGACGGTGTTTCGTGCTCGCCGTTAAGGGGAAAATAAACGGATTATAGTGTTATTCGATGTTGAACGGAATAAGACATATTCTCTTTTAAAACATACTGCATCTAATGCTACGGCGTGTTTTGTTTGTCCTGCTTTTTGCTGATAAATAATCGATAAGATTTAAGCAGATTTACGAAAAAAATTGCGACTGTTATGCAATCAAAAACTTTATAGAGATAACATTCTTCGGATTATTTTTTTCATATTTCATTTGCGTTTGTCCACTGCAAAATACAGCGTAATTCAAACAATTGGATATTTAAAATGGAAAAGTAGTCTTATGATTTTCATCGTTATACCAAATTCTTTTTATTGTCCGAACCAGAACTTATTTTTTACATGATTAAATTCCTTTCCGTATGTTAATGTCACCCTTTTGCTGGCATTGTAGGTTATAATTCTTTTTGTAATGGTTTTACGGCGGCGAAAGATCAATTTGATTTTAATCTTATTACAGTCTTTTTAGCCGAGTAACATCACCCTAAATTGTCTTTTGAATTTGATGTGGGAAAATTTTTATAAATCACTTGACAAATCAAACGCTTTATGCTATTATCAATTTATCACAGTAAAGCGATAACAAATTAAATCGAAGTGAGGAAATTAAAATGAAAAAATTTATTGCAATTTTGCTTGCCGTTGCCATGATGGCCGTTTGTTTTGCCGGCTGCGGAAGTGACAGCAAATCGAATGACGACGCCAAGACCGACAGCGACCTTTCTTATGTACAGGGAAAGGGCAAGCTTGTTGTGGGAATTACAGATTTTGAACCCATGGATTATCAGGACGGCTCGGGCAATTGGATCGGTTTTGACGCGGATATGGCCACGGCTTTCGCCAAGAGCATCGGTGTTGATGTTGAATTCACCGAAATCGATTGGGACAACAAGGCCATGGAGCTTGACGGAAAATCCATCGACTGCGTATGGAACGGCATGACGCTTAACGATGAGGTTAAATCGGCAATGAGCTGCTCCAATGCATATTGCAACAATGCGCAGGTGGTTATCATTAAAGCTGCCGACGTTTCCAAGTATCAGTCCGCCGCAGACTGCAAGGATCTTAAATTCGCCGTTGAAAGCGGCTCGGCAGGACAGAAGGCTGCAGAGGCAAACGGCTATCAGTTCACCGAGGTCAAGGACCAGGCCACCGCTCTTATGGAAGTTAAGGCCGGAACCTGCGACGCCGCAATCATCGACTCCCTTATGGCTGCCGCCATGGTCGGCGAGGGAACCGGTTATGCCGAGCTGACCTACACCGCCAAGCTGACAAGCGAGGAGTACGGAGTTGGTTTCAGAAAGGGTTCGGATTTGACCGAAAAGCTCAATGAGTTCTTTAAGACCTCTTTTGAGAGCGGCGAAACCGAGAAGATCGCCGAGAAATACGGAGTTCAGGCTGCCGTTATCGAGCAGAAGTAATTGCTTTAAATAATATAATTATCTTCCGCAGAGGGCGAAATTTCGTCCTCTGCTCATCTTGTTTTAAAAGGATGTTTTTATGCAGACCATAATTCAGCAGTTTCCCACCGTTTTCGGCGCGCTTAACTCCGGATTTTTACAAACGCTCAAGCTTTTTGCCGTTACGCTCCTCGGGGCGATACCTCTCGGACTTATAATTTCTTTCGGCTCAATGTCAAAATTCAAGCCGCTCAGCGCGCTTGTTAAAATTATTGTGTGGATCATTCGCGGAACGCCGCTTATGATTCAGCTGCTTATAATTTATTATATGCCCGGAATGATTGGAAACAACATTTGGGGCGGAGGCGAGGACGGCCGTTTTGTTGCGGCGTCGGTTGCCTTTATCATAAACTACGCCTGTTATTTTTCCGAAATATACCGCGGAGGTATACAGGGTGTGCCTGTCGGTCAGCAGGAGGCCGGAATGGTGCTCGGCATGACAAAAAGCCAGATCTTTTTCAAGGTAACGCTGCTTCAAATGATTAAACGTATCGTTCCGCCCATGGCAAACGAAATAATCACTCTTGTTAAGGACACCTCTCTTGCGAGAATTATTGCCCTCCAGGAGGTTATTTGGGCGGGTCAGGCCTTTATGAAGGGTTCGAACGGCATTTCGGGTCAGATTTGGCCGCTTTTCTTCACCGGCGTTTATTATCTGTTGTTCAGCGGAGTGCTCACCGTGATTTTCAATAAGGTTGAGAAAAAACTCGCCTATTTCGGCAACTGAGGAGGACAGACATGGCGATACTTGAAGTAAAAAACATGAGAAAATCCTTCGGAAAGACCGAGGTTTTAAAGGATGTCAGCTTTGACCTTGAAAAGGGTCAGGTGCTGTCGATTATCGGCTCGTCGGGAAGCGGAAAGACCACCCTGCTTCGCTGTCTCAATTTTCTTGAAAAGGCCGACGGAGGCCGTGTTTTTCTTGACGGAAAGCTCTTTGCCGATTTTTCGGGGCAGAAAAAATATTCCGAAAATGAGATCAGAGCAATGCGGCTCAATTTCGGCCTTGTTTTTCAGCAATTTAATCTTTTTCCTCAATACAGCGTGCTAAAAAATGTGACTCTTGCTCCCGAGCTTCTTAAAAAGCAGGAAATGAAAACAAGAGGAAAGGCCGCGGTTAAGGAGGAAATCGAAAAAAAGGCAAGGGATATTCTTTCCAAGGTGGGACTGTCGGAAAAGCTTGACAATTTCCCAAGCGAGCTGTCGGGCGGTCAGCAGCAGCGAGTAGCAATTGCGAGAGCTCTTGCCCTCGAGCCTGAAATTCTCTTTTTTGACGAACCGACCTCCGCCCTTGACCCTGAGCTTACGGGCGAGATTCTGAAGGTAATAAAGAGCCTTGCCGAGCAAAATCGCACCATGGTCATCGTTACCCATGAGATGAGCTTTGCCGCCGAAATTTCCGATAAGGTCATATTTATGGACGACGGATTTATTGCCGAGCAGGGCAGCGCCGACGAAATTTTCGGTAATCCGCAAAACAGGCGGCTCAAGGAATTTTTGAACAAAATATATGATTAAATCAAGGAAAATGACGGTCGGAAAATATTTCGCCGGCCGACAGCCTGCAGTTTGCTGTCCAAAGACGGAAATCGAATTTTTCGATTTCCGTCTTTTTTCTATTATTTATTGATTTGTCGCTGTTTTTTTGTTATAATAGTTTTAAATGGGCATGGTGTTTTTTTCGAAGGAGGGGCAAGACGATGGTACTTAAAATTATCGGTATTGTTTTGCTCTGCGTTTTGGGAATTATTGCCCTGTTGCTTGTGTTGCCTTTCTCGGTTATGCTGAAAAAAGACGGCGAAAATTTTGAAATATCGGCCCGATTTCTGTTTGTTAAAAAAAATCTGACCGAAGCGCTGAAAAAACGAAGCGGCCCCAAGGACGAAAAAAACGCCGCCCCAAAAAAGAAAAAGGAAAAGAAACCGCCGCGAAAAGCCGAAAAAAAACAGCAAGCTAAGGTTTCGCCGAGAGACATAATAGCCCTGTCGTTTTATGCCGTGAAGGAGCTTTTCCGCCTGTTCGGTCGGTGCCGCGTAATCCGTCTTAAGGTGAATTATGTTGCCGGGGGCGAGGATCCCGCGGCGGCGGCCATGACCTACGGAGGAGTGTGCGCCGCGATTTATCCCTTTTTGGGATTTTTAAATTCAAAAATGAGCATAAAAAAATCAGGCGAGAGCATAAATCTTCGCTGCGATTTTGAAAAGAGCAAATCCGAATTCGATTTTGATATATGTTTGCGGCTTCGACCCTTTTGGGCGTTGATCGCCGCGGTGCGTGTTGTCGGCGCATACATTAAAAGAAAAAGGAGTGTTTGAATATGTCGGGTGAACATTCAACAAAAAGCTTTTCGGGAAGAACTCAAACGGCCGAAAACCTTTCAAAGCTGATCGGCACCGTTACCGACAAGGTAAAGGAACTGGCATCTTCCGGTTCGGTTGCGGGAGACAAAATTTATTTTGAGGACAGCGCCGTCATTCCCGTTTCCAAGGTATCTGCGGGCTTTGCCGGCGGAGCGGCCGATATTTTGAATTTTGACAAGCGTTCGGCCGACGGAGGCGCGGGTGCAGGCGCAAAAATAACGGTCACCCCCATGGCTTTTATCGTCAGGGAAGAGGGTAAAATACGCCTTGTGGGTATGCCCGAGCCCGAGCAAAACGAGGGGGCGTCCTCGGGAATCGTTTCCTCTCTTATCGGAGCGGGCATGGAGGCTCTTGCGGCGAAAAAGGCCCAAAAGAACGAAAAAACCGATAGTGAGGTCACCGTCACCGAAACCGAAAGCGACGGCAAAACCCGCAGAAGAAAGTTTAAAAAATCCACCGAAACAAAAGAGAAATAGTTATTCCGACGGCGGTCCAAAAAACTGCGGTTATAAGGGATTTTATACGGCGGTTCTTTCGCCTTGCGGCGTTTGACGGCCGCGGCGCTCTTGCGGCAGGCGGGCGTTCCGACGTTTTTAAAAAGCTGTTCCATTGAGCTGTCAGCTGCTGCTGCGAAAGCTTGGTTCCGCTTTCGGTCACAAAGAGTATGGCTCTTTCGAAAAACGGATTTCCCGTTTCCCTTATTTCGATTGTCTGGCGGTTGACTCCTCTTATCATAAGGCTCCTCCTGTGATTTAAGTGAAAGTGTTGGACTCTGTTTTTATTGTTGTCGGGAAAAATTTGGTTTATTCAGACGAGAGGGTGCCTATGAAAAGAATTATGTTCGGGGGAAGCTTTAACCCGGTTCACCTCGGCCACGCCGCCATGGTAAAGGCTGCTTTGCTTGATTCGACGGTGGATGTCGTGACGGTGATTCCTGCAAGATGCTCTCCCTTTAAGTCGGAAGAGGGTCTTTGCGATGGAGAAAAGCGCCTTGAAATGTGCCGCCTTGCGTTTGAAGGATTTGAAAAAACCGAAGTGTCGGACATAGAATTCTCTTTGCCCTATCCGAGCTTTACCGTCAATACCCTGTCTCGGCTTTCGTCGCTTTATCCCGGCGACGGTCTAGGACTTCTCATAGGAGGGGATTCGGTTATGGGGCTTTGCAAATGGCGGGAAAGCGAAAAAATAATCGAAACCGCCGAAATATTTGCCGCCGTGCGAAACGGCGCCGACAGGGCGGCCGTGGAAAAAGAGCTTTGCCGTATCGGCGCAAGGTACAGCATTGTGAACATGAAAGAAATCGACATTTCCTCCACCGACATAAGAGAGCGGCTGAAAAGGGGGCTTTCCTGCAGCGGTTTGCTTGACAAAAGGGTGGAAAAATATATAATCGACAACCGTCTTTACAGATAAGGAGGACACCATGGAGGGAGAAAAATATATAGAGGTCATACGCCCGAGAATGAGCGAGCGGCGTTTTATTCATTCGCTCAATGTCGCCAAGGAGGCGGTTCGCCTGTGCGATAAATACGGCGGCGACAGGGAAAAGGCTTACACGGCCGGAATTCTTCACGATGTTATGAAGGAAGCCGACGGTAATTTTCAGTTGCAAATTTTATCCGATAATGGTATAATACTCGATATGGTGTCGCAAAATGCCGAAAAGCTTTGGCACGCAAAATCCGGAGCGGCCTTTTGCAAGTACATACTTGGTATCGACGACGAGGATATTATCAACGCAATAAGCTATCACACTACCGCAAGAGCGGGCATGAGCCCTCTTGAAAAGGCGGTCTATCTTGCCGACTATATCGGCGAGGACAGAGATTATCCCGGCGTCGAGCAAATGAGAGCGGCGGTTGAAAAAAGCGAGGAATGCGGAATGGAATTTTCCCTTAAATTTTCCATAACCGACCTTGTGAACCGTAACAAACCGGTTCATCCCGATACGGTGGACGCATTTAACGAATTGTTTTTGAAAAAAAGATAGGGTGAAAAAATGTCGGACAACAGAAATTCGAGAGATATATACAGCAGTTCCCGCCCGAGAAGTCATGTAAAGACTTCTTCCGGGAGGGTCAGAACGCAGAAAAAGGTTCAAAATGACGGTGCCGACAGCGGCCGCCGTCCCAAAAGCTCCAAGGGCAAGAGGGTTGCGGTCAACGCCGTGCTGTCGGTGGTGCTTGTGCTTTGCATAGGGCTTACCGCCGTCTGTATAAAATATCCCAATCTTCCCACCATTCTTCTGAGCGGTATGAGATCCGATAACGGTGAAGATGTTCAACAGCAGATGGAGGACGTCATAAAAAGTCCAACCGAGGATGTTTCCTATTTCCTCATAACCGGAACCGACCTTTCGGGCGATCTCACCGACATTATCATGGTTGTCTGCTTTAACATCAAGGACAAAACCGCAAACATTCTCCAAATCCCGAGAGATACTTACATCGGCAGCGACATTGACAGCGGAAAGGTAAACGCGGTCTACGAATCGGCCAAGGACGGTCAGTCCCGCATAAACGTGATGATGAAGCGCATAAACGATTATCTCGGCCTTCCCATCGACCACTATGCCGTGGTTTCCATTTCGGCCTTCAGAAAAATCGTCGACGTGCTCGGCGGAATCGACGTGGAGGTTCCCATTGAAATGGACGCCAACGATACCGAAGAGGTTTGGTATCATTATGAAAAGGGCTGGAATCACCTAAACGGCGGTATGGCCGAGGCCTTTGTCCGCCACAGAGACAGCTATGTAATGGGCGATCTCGGGCGTGTTCAGGCCCAGCGAAATTTTTATGCGGCCTTTATAAAGGAAATGCTGGGCATGAGTCTCGGCGAAATGGCAAGCGTGGCCGACAAATGCTATAACGACATCGCCACCGACATGAGCGTCGGACAGCTGCTGAGCTATGCAAGCGCCGCCAAGGGTATGAGCATGGAAACCATAAGCTTCTATGCCGTTCCCGGTCAGCCCGGATATTACAGCCCCCAGGGCGTTTCCCGTTCCTACTATTCGATACACAAAAAGGAATATGTGGAGCTTATAAATGAATATTTCATGCCCTATTCCGACGAGCCCCTCACGGTGGATGACATTAAAATCAAGGAGCTCCACACCGAATATGAGCCCAGCTATCTCACAAACGACAAGACGGGAATAGGACAGTATGTGGGCGAGGAGGACGCCTCAAGCACCGCCTCCTCAAATTCAGATTGATTATGAGGTGATTTTTTGAAATCCGAAGAACTTATTAAAATTGCCGTAAAGGCTCTTGACAGCAAAAAAGCCCGCGACATCGAGGTCATAAACGTTGAGGGACTTACCATGCTCGGAGATTACCTTGTCATTGCTTCGGGAACCTCCAACACGCAGGTGCGCTCCCTTGCCGAAGAGGTCGAATATAAGCTTTCGCAGGAGGGGATTGAGCCCCACCACATCGAGGGCCGGACCACTCAATGGTATTTGCTCGATTACGGCGACGTTATGGTTCATGTTTTCCACAGCGACGCAAGAAATTTCTATGCCCTCGAGCGTATGTGGGCGGACGGCGAAAAGGTGGATATTTCCCATCTTCTGACCGAGGACTGAAAAACCGTTAACCGATATTTTTATAAAGAGGCGAGTTTGTTGATACCTTACGATTACAAAGCAATTGAAAAAAAGTGGCAGAAAAAATGGGAAGAGGCGGGAATTTTCCATGCCGAAAACGGCTCGGATAAGCCCAAGTTTTATGCTCTTGTTGAGTTTCCCTATCCTTCGGGTCAGGGTCTTCATGTCGGTCATCCCCGTTCATACACGGCACTTGACATTGTGGCGAGAAAGCGCCGCAAAAACGGATATAACGTGCTTTATCCCATGGGCTGGGACGCTTTCGGCCTTCCCACCGAGAATTTTGCCATAAAAAATCATATCCACCCCGAGATCGTCACCAAAAACAACATTGCCCATTTTAAGGAGCAGCTTGTTTCTCTCGGATTTTCCTTTGATTGGAGCAGAGAGATAAACACCACCGATCCCGACTACTATAAATGGACTCAGTGGATTTTCTTAAAGCTTTTTGAAAAGGGACTTGCCTATAAAAAGGAAATGTCGGTCAACTGGTGCACCTCCTGTAAATGCGTGCTTGCCAACGAAGAAGTGGTAAACGGTGTTTGCGAGCGGTGCGGAAGCGAGGTCGTTCATAAGGTCAAGAGTCAATGGATGCTCAAAATCACCGAGTATGCACAGCGCCTCATTGACGACCTTGACGGTCTTGATTATATCGAGCGGGTAAAACTGCAGCAGAAAAACTGGATAGGCCGCTCCACCGGCGCTCAGGTCAAATTCAACACCACCGCAGGGGACGTGCTTGAAATATACACCACCCGTCCCGACACCCTTTTCGGCGCCACCTATATGGTTATCAGCCCCGAGCACCCCTTTGTGGAAAAATGGGCGGAAAGCCTTGAAAATATCGACGAAATCAGAGCCTACCGCGCCGAGGCGGCAAAAAAATCCGACTTTGAGCGCACAGAGGTCGCCAAGGATAAAACCGGCGTCAGACTTTGCGGCGTCGAGGCCATAAATCCCGTCAACGGCAATAAAATTCCCATTTTCGTTTCCGACTATGTTCTCATGACCTACGGAACCGGCGCCATAATGGCCGTTCCGGCTCACGACACCCGCGACTATGACTTTGCAAAGGTTTTCGGCCTTCCCATTGTTGAGGTCGTGGCAGGCGGAGATGTGGAAAAGGAAGCCTTTACCGACTGCGCTACCGGCACAATGGTCAATTCCGGATTTTTAAACGGACTGACCGTCGACGAGGCCAAAAAAGCCATTATCGAATGGCTTGAAAAGGAAGGCGTGGGCGAACCCAAGGTCAACTTTAAGCTGCGCGACTGGGTTTTCTCCCGTCAGCGCTATTGGGGCGAGCCCATTCCCATTGTTCATTGCGACAAATGCGGATATGTTGCCCTGCCCGAAAGCGAGCTGCCGCTGCGTCTCCCCGAGGTGGAGTCCTACGAGCCCACCGACAACGGCGAGTCGCCCCTTGCGAAAATCGACAGCTTTGTAAACACCACCTGCCCCCATTGCGGAGGCCCCGCCAAGAGAGAAACCGACACCATGCCTCAATGGGCGGGTTCGTCGTGGTATTTCCTTCGCTACTGCGATCCTCACAACGATAAGGAGCTTGCTTCAAAAGAGGCTCTTGAATATTGGACTCCCGTCGATTGGTATAACGGCGGTATGGAGCACACCACCCTTCATCTGCTTTACAGCCGTTTTTGGCATAAATTCCTTTATGACATCGGCGTTGTGCCCACCAAGGAGCCCTATGCCAAGCGCACCAGCCACGGCATGATTCTCGGCGAAAATGGCGAAAAAATGTCCAAATCCCGCGGAAACGTGGTCAATCCCGACGACGTGGTGAGGGACTACGGTGCCGACACACTTCGTCTTTACGAAATGTTTATAGGCGATTTTGAAAAGGCCGCTCCCTGGTCGACCTCTTCCATAAAGGGCTGCCGCCGCTTTGTGGAAAGGGTTTGGAATCTCCGCGACAAGGTGAACGGGGAAGAAGGCCGCTCAAAGGCGCTTGAAAAGGCGCTTAACCGCACTATAAAAAAGGTGACCGAGGACATCGAGGACATGAAGTTCAACACGGCCATCGCCGCCATGATGAGCCTGCTCAACGAGGTTGACAAGGTCGGAAGCCTTTCAAACGAGGATTATAAGACCATCATAAATCTGCTCAATCCTTTCGCTCCCCACGTCACCGAGGAGCTTTGGGAGGAGCGCGGATTTGAAGGATTTTGCTCCCTTGCCGATTGGCCGGAGTATGACGAAAGCCTTTGTGTTGACAGCGAGGTTGAAATCGCCGTTCAGGTCAACGGAAAGCTTAAGGACCGCATAACCGTTGCCGTCGACGCCGACCAGGACACAGTGCTTGCCTCCGCAAAGAAATCCCAAAAGGTTGCCGCCGAGCTTGAGAGCGGAAATGTCGTTAAGGAAATATACATCAAGGGCAAGCTTGTTAATATTGTCGTAAAAAAATAATGAATTGCTATTGACAAACGGTATTTCTTTGTTGTATAATATCAGTTGCACATAGTAGCAAATACCCCTGCCGTTAGGCGGAGGGAGGGACATAGATGAGTCAGGTAAAAATCAAAGAGAATGAATCTCTGGAGAATGCTCTCCGTCGATTTAAGAGACAGACTGCGCGCGACGGCGTTATCCAAGAAGTGCGCAAGAGAGAGCATTATGAAAAGCCTTCGGTAAAGCGCAAGAAGAAATCCGAGGCGGCTCGCAAACGCAAGTATAAATAATTCTTCAAAGTCAAGGCTGTGCTTCTTAGCACGGCCTTTTCTGTTTTTATGTCGAATACTGCCGAAATGGCGTTGACAATATTTGCGGGGTTTGTTATGATGAAGAAAAAGGAGGAGAAATCATGAAAAAATTTTTATCGGTTATTTTGGCGCTGTCGCTTTTGATGTCGGTTTTTGCCATGTCGGTCTCTGCCGAGGGGGAAAGACCGCTCGGTGACGCCGACGGAGACGGAACGGTATCGGTAACCGACGCGCTTTTGACTCTCCAAGCGGCAGTATTCAAAATCTCATTTGACGAAGCTCAGACCCTTTCGGCCGACGTGAATGCGGACGGAGAAATTTCGGTCAACGACGCATTACTTATCATACAGTACGCGGTGAACAAAATAGCGCTTTTCCCCTGCGAGGACGGCTTTGATTATTGGGCCGATTATGTGAAGGAATACGGCGAATATATGTCGGACACCGATTGCTATGCGGTCGGCGAAATAATTTCCGAAAATAATGATGTGGTTTATATGAGCATCTATTCGGTGAAGGATGACGCTTTCGGTTTTTCCGTTTACTATGTAAGCGATAATGTTATTGTCGCTTTTACTGTCGACAGAAACAGAAAGATGGAGTATCGGGTTTGCGATGCCGATGAGACGTGGTACATCGGCGGCACGGTTGACGATGCGGCGACATTTACTTGGGCCGGCAATTTGAACCCGAGTGAGTTCAGCGGCGAGGAGCTCAACAATCCCGATTCGATTGAAGCTGCCCGCGATGAGATTGCAACGCTTTTTGATTTGACCCAAAGTTATCTTTCCTACTACGGCCGAATTTCTCTGAAATATTTGGGATTTAAAGAGTATGTACATTAAGCATTAAAAACCCGCCTCATTCATTTAAGAATGAGGCGGGTTTTGTTATGTGTGTTCAGTCCCACAGCTTTTCGGGATAAAGCCCCGAGTCGGTGAGAGCGGCGATTGCCGCGGAAACCTGTTCGCTGTCCTCCTTATAGGTCACGCCGTACCATTTATCGTTTGTGGTGAGCACCGATATTTCGGCATATCCGTCACGGATGCATTTGTCGGCGACCTCGGGAAGGAAAAACTCGGCCTTTAAGGGATTTTCGTGCTTTGCCGTCAAAAAGGCCTTGAGTCCTTCGTCAAGACGGTTGAAGAAATCGGGGGTAAAGCCCCAAAAATTCATGGACACCACCGAGTCGAGGGGAAGGGTCTTTATGCTTCCGTCGTCATTTTCATTCTGTGCCGCATTGCCGTTTCTTGACAGCTTTTTGTGTTCGCAAACCGACATGAGACGGTTGTCTTTGTCAATTTCGCAAACACCTCTCGACACCGTTCCGTTGTCGGTAAGCGTGTTGCCGAGCACAAAGCCGGCCATGCAGTAATTAACTCCGCCACGTTTTTCGCCGAGAAAATCGTAAACAAGCTTGAAGGCGTTCGGACCGTAATAGTCGTCGGCATTTATAACTGCGAAAGGCTCGTTCACAACGTCCTTACAGCACCACACCGCGTGGCCGGTTCCAAGCGGCTTTTCTCGCCCTTCAATACCCGCATATCCTTCGGGGAGCCTGTCGGTCGACTGAAAAACATAGTCGACCTGTATGTGCTTTGCCACGCTGTCGCCGATTTCCGACTTGAAAATCTCGAGATTTTCCTCCTTTATAACGAAAACCACTCGGTCAAAGCCCGCTCTTTTTGCGTCAAAAATGCTGTAATCTATGATTTTTTCGCCGTGCTTGCCGATTTTTGCAAGCTGCTTAAGCCCGCCGAACCGACTTCCCAGTCCGCCGGCCATTATAATAAGGGTTGCTTTTGCCATGTTTTAACGTCCTTTGTTTTTTTCTCCATTTTACCACATAAGAGGGAAAAATCAACCGTCGATTGCACCGATGCCGTCAAAATCGGTAAAAATTTGTTTTTTTCCGAAGGCGGGGGAGTAGTTCCAGCGGGAAATGTGTCCCGATTCTATGAAATATTTTGCGGGTTCGGCCGGGTAATCGGCCTCGAAACAATCGATTATTATAAGCTTCACCTTCATTTTGTCGGGCAGTATGTTTTTTATGAAAACCGACGCCCGATTGCCGGGGACGGCGCAGCCTTTGGGTTCGGCAAGCCCCGCAAGATTCGGGGTGAGCTCCACAAAGCTGCCGTAGCTTTCCACCGTGCGTATAAGTCCCGACACCGTTTCGCCCTGACTGAAAAGAGCGGCGTTTTGTTCCCACGTTCCGAGAAGCTCCTTGTGGGTAAGATTGATTTTGCCGTCCGCCTCCTTGGATTTTATGACAGCTTTTATGGACTGCCCCACGAAAAAGCGGTCTTTCGGGTGAAAAATTCTTGAAACCGAAATACAGTCGACGGGCAGCAGGGCGACAATTCCGCAGCCTATGTCGCAAAAGGCGCCGAAGGGTTCAAGGTGGGTTACCGCCGCGTCGATGACGTCTCCGGGCGTGAAGAAATCTATAAATTCTCTCATGCAGGCGGCCTGGGCCTTTTTTCTTGATAAAACCGCAAGTGGAGCGCCGTCTTTTGTTATTATGTCCTCCACGGTAAAGCAGACGGGGTGATTGACCCGCGAGATAAGGGCAATGTCGCGTACCGAGCCGTCGCTTATTCCGAGCGCTCCCTCCTCTCGGGGGATAACCCCCTTCATTGCGGGCATATCCACGTAAAGGTCATGTTTAAAATCGCAAAGAGAGGCTCTTGCCTCGAGAATTCTTCCGCTTTTTACCGCTTCCGAAAAAATAACGGGGTCTTTTATTGCTTTTTGGTTTTCCGGGCGGGAAAACAGAACGCCCTCGGGATAAAATTTATTCATAGCTTTTCACCGATTCCTTTTTTACTTTGCTTTTCCACGAGGAATATATATGAAATTTTCCTTGTTTACATTCCTTTAACAAAAAAATATTTCTTTTTAAATCGGTTTGTGGTAATATATATTTAATAAATTTCGGGAATGATTTTTTGAAGATAGGAAACTTGGAAATAAAGGGCTATGCGGCGCTTGCGCCCATGGCGGGAGTTGCCGACCGCGCCATGAGAGAAATCTGCACGGAATGCGGCGCCGCCTTCTGCGTCGGTGAGCTCGCCTCGGCCAAGGGCATTTCCATGAACGATAAAAAGTCGGCCGAGCTGCTCTTTGTGGGCGAAAGGGAACGCCCCATGGCAAGTCAGCTTTTCGGAAACGACCCCGTTGTTATGGCTGCTGCGGCGCGAAAGGCCATGGAATATCGGCCGGATTTTATAGATATAAATATGGGCTGTCCCGCCCCGAAGGGCGCTAATCACGGCGGAGGGAGCGGTCTTTTGAAGGATCTTCCCCTTGCCGAGCGGGTTGCAAGGGCGGTGATCGAGGCGTCCGATGTTCCCGTTTCGGCCAAAATCAGAATAGGCTGGAACGGTGAAAGCATGGTGGCCGTCGAGCTTGCAAAAAGACTTGAACAGGCGGGAATTTCCATGATAACCGTTCACGGACGCACAAGGGAGCAGCAATATGCTCCGCCCGTTGATCTCGACGCCATTGCCGCCGTGAAAAAGGTGGTGTCGGTTCCCGTCGTCGGAAACGGCGATGTTTTCACTCCGAAGGACGCCGCGCGGATGTATGAGCATACCGGCTGCGACATGATAATGATCGGCAGGGGAGCCATGGGTTCGCCTTGGATTTTTTCGGCCGTCAACGCATATTTGAGCGAAGGAAGGCTGCTGCCCGAGCCCCCCGTTGCCGAAAGGATGAGATTTATGCTCAGGCAGGCAAGGCTCATGTGCGAATATAAGGAACCCAAAATTGCCTGCCTGCAGATGAGAAAGCAGGCTGCGTGGTATATAAAGGGTATAAAGGGCGCCGCCGAAATCAGAAAAAAGGTTTTCGGCATAACCGAAATTTCTCAGCTTGAAAGGCTTGCTTTTGAAATAGTGGAAAGGGAGAAAAATTCATGAAAAAATTTATCTGTATAATTGCGGTTCTTGCGGTCGTGCTGTCGCTTACGGCCTGCTCCACCGACACATACTCTGAAAGCAGCAAATCGTCGAATTTTCTGCTTAAAAACGTTGTGTCGGTCAAGCTTTCGGGTCCGGGAACCGAGATCGGCGGCGACGACACCGAGGTCACGCTCGATTCCGAAAGCGGACAGCAGTTCAACGATTTTATAACCCTTGTCAAGGGCAAAAAGCTTGATTCCATCCCCGAAAGCCACATTTTCGGTATGGCGCTCATAACCTATACCACCAAATATGACGAACAGATAAAGGCCTATCCCGCCAATGACGGCTCAAATTATATTCAGCTTTATTCGCTCAATACCATGACCTGCAAATATCTTGAGCTGTCCGAGGGCGATATGCAAAATCTTGTTTCGGTGTTCGAACGCAACGGAATTTCGGTCAATTACGGGAGCTGACACGGTGAGAATATAAAAAGTTTCGTTCGGGTGAATTTGCCGCCGAGAGGCTTTACACCGGCTGCGGATTTCGGTTTGTCGCCGAAAAAGATATGTTCTATGAGGACACGGGACTGGCCGAATACAAAATTCTTGAATATCAAATTTAAATTTTTCGCCTTTAGTTGCATGGGTTTATGCAACCGAAGGCCTTTTTTGTTCCCATATTTGTAAACAATTTTTTAAAACCTCTTGACTTTGCGACAAAAGGTGCTACAATGAATTAGCACTCGGAGGAAAAGAGTGCTAAAAATGTTTACTTATTACATTTAGGAGGAATATATTATGAAGATCAAACCCCTTTCCGACCGTGTTGTTATCAAAATGGTCGAAGCAGAAGAAACCACCAAGAGCGGAATCATTCTTTCGGGCTCGGCAAAGGAAAAGCCCCAGGTTGCCGAAGTTATCGCGGTCGGCCCCGGCGGCACCGTCGACGGCAAGGAAGTTAAAATGTATGTTAAAAAAGGCGATCACGTGCTGACAAGCAAATATTCCGGAACCGAAGTTAAGGTTGACGGAGAGGATTATATCATTGTTCGTCAGAACGATATTTTGGCAATTGTTGAATAAGTAAGAGAAAGGTTGATTTATAATGGCAAAAGATATTCTTTTCGGAGAAGAAGCCAGAAAGGCTCTCCAGTCGGGTGTTGATCAGCTTTCCAACACCGTTAAAGTTACCCTCGGACCCAAAGGCAGAAACGTTGTTATCGACAAGAAATACGGCGCTCCCCTTATCACCAACGACGGCGTGACCATCGCAAAGGAAGTCGAGCTTGACGATCCCTTTGAAAACATGGGCGCACAGCTTGTTAAAGAGGTCGCCACCAAGACCAACGACGTGGCTGGCGACGGCACCACCACCGCAACTCTCCTTGCTCAGGCTCTTATCAGAGAGGGCATGAAAAACGTTGCCGCAGGCGCCAACCCCATGGACGTTAAAAAGGGTATTCAGAAGGCCGTTGACGAGACCGTTAAGGAGGTCACCAAGAACTCCAAGAAGGTTTCGGGCACCAAGGACATCGCCCGTGTAGCCAGCGTTTCGGCCGCCGACGAATATATCGGAACCCTCATCGCCGAGGCTATGGAAAAGGTTACCTCCGACGGCGTTATCACCGTTGAGGAGTCCAAGACTGCCGAGACCTACAGCGAGGTCGTGGAAGGCATGGAATTCGACCGCGGATATATTTCCCCCTACATGGTCACCGATTCCGACAAAATGGTTGCAGAGCTTGACGAGCCCTACATTCTCATCACCGATAAAAAGATCAGCAACATTCAGGACATCCTGCCCCTGCTCGAGCAAATCGTAAAGGCCGGCAAGAAACTGCTCATCATCGCCGAGGACGTTGAGGGCGAGGCTCTTTCCACCATTCTCGTCAACAAGCTCCGCGGAACCTTCACCTGCGTTTGCGTTAAGGCTCCCGGTTTCGGCGACAGAAGAAAGGAAATGCTCCGCGACATCGCCATCCTCACCGGCGGCGAAGTCATCACCGAGGAGCTTGGTCTCGACCTTAAGGACGCCACCGTTGCACAGCTCGGTACCGCCCGTCAGGTCACGATTTCCAAGGAAAACACCATCATTGTGGACGGTGCGGGAAAGAAGACCGCCATTAAAGACCGTATCGGTCAGATCCGCAATCAAATCGAAGGCACTACCTCCGATTTTGACCGTGAAAAGCTTCAGGAGCGTCTTGCCAAGCTTTCGGGCGGCGTAGCCGTTATCAAGGTCGGCGCGGCCACCGAGGTTGAAATGAAGGATAAGAAGCTCAGAATCGAGGATGCTCTCGCGGCAACCAAGGCAGCCGTTGAAGAGGGCATTGTTGCCGGCGGCGGCGTGGCTCTTGTGGACGCCATTCCCGCAGTTGAGGCTTTCAGCGACACCCTCGAGGGCGACGAAAAAACCGGCGCCAAAATCGTTGTCAGAGTGCTTGAGGAGCCCATGCGTCAGATTGCCGCAAATGCCGGTCTCGAAGGCTCTGTCATTGTCAACGAGGTTCGTTCCCACAAGGGAATCAACTATGGCTTTGACGCCAAGAAGGAGGAGTATGTCGACCTGATGAAATCGGGTATCGTCGATCCTACCAAGGTTACGCGTTCGGCCATTCAGAACGCTTCTTCCGTTGCCGCAATGGTGCTGACCACCGAGTCGCTCATCGCCGAAAAGAAGGAAGACGCAGCGGCCGCAAACGCAGCTGCAGCCGCAGCAGCTGCAGCGGGCGGCGGAATGTATTGATAAACAAACGCGAGATTACTGTTATCGATAAGCAATATATCGATAAGACTTGCTTTGTATCAAAATAACAGGTCAAAGACCGTTTAAGGGAGTATCTTTATTGATATTCCCTTTTTTCATTTTTTTTGGATTTTTTTGACCTTTGGGGATTGAAAAATATGTGTTAATTGGATATAATGTGTTTGTTAAACCATGTGAAATTAACATGAATTCGTGTGATAATGTTAATTTCGCCAAAAGATGTGGAGGCAAAAATATGGCAATGTTAGAACAGTATTTTCCTCTTTTGACTCTTGCGGTTGCGCTTGTTGCGCTTGTCTTTGTGGCTCTCACGGCCAAAAAGGTCTTCGGTTTTTCCGAGGGCAACGACCGCATGGCAAAGCTTTCGGCGTCCATCCGCTCGGGAGCAAACGCGTTTTTAAAGAGGCAATACACCGTTGTAGCGATCATCTTTGTGGTCGTGGCGCTCATCCTCGGAGTGATGGCAATCACGGGGAATCTTTCTCCCTTTGTGCCCTTCGCTTTCCTGACCGGCGGAATTTATTCGGCTCTTGCCGGATTTGTCGGAATGAAGATAGCCACTTCCTCAAACGCAAGAACAGCAAACGCATGTCAGAGCTCTCTTAACAAGGGACTCAAGGTGGCCTTTTCGGCCGGTTCGGTCATGGGCTTCACCGTTGTGGCTCTCGGCCTTTTTGACATTTCGGTTTGGTTCGTTCTTCTCAAATTTGTATTTAAGCTCGGAATTGACGACATCACCAACGCCATGGTAATGTTCGGAATGGGAGCTTCCTTTATGGCTCTCTTTGCCCGTGTGGGCGGCGGAATTTTCACCAAGGCCGCCGACGTGGGTGCCGACCTTGTGGGTAAGGTTGAGGCCGGAATTCCCGAGGACGACCCCCGCAACCCCGCCGTTATCGCCGACAACGTGGGCGACAACGTGGGCGACGTGGCTGGCATGGGCGCCGACCTCTACGAGTCCTATTTCGGCTCTATAGTTTCCTGCTGCGCTCTCGCAACCGCCGCCTTCAGAAGCGTCGGAACCGAGATGATGACAAGAGCGGTTATCGTTCCGCTGCTCATCGCCGCCGTGGGAATCATCTGCTCCATGCTCGGAACCTTCCTTGTCCGCACCAAAGAGGACACCAATCAAAAGACCCTGCTTTCGGCTCTTCGCCGCGGAACCAACATGGCTTCGGTGCTTGTGGCAATCGCCGCATTCCCCATTGTTTGGTTCGTGCTCGGACAGGAGCATTTTAAAATTTATTTCTCCATTCTTTCGGGACTTCTTGCCGGAGTGCTTATCGGTCTCGCAACCGAATATTTCACCTCCGACAGCTATAAGCCCACCAAAAAGCTTGCAGCCCAGTCGGAAACCGGCTCTGCCACCATTATCATCGGCGGAATCGGTCTCGGAATGCTTTCCACCGCCGTGCCCATCATCATTGTCGGCGCCGCCATTCTCGCCGCATATTATTTCGCCGGCGGCTTTGCGGAGGGTGCCGGAAATCTCGGCCTCTACGGCGTGGCGCTTGCCGCCGTGGGAATGCTTTCCACCCTCGGCATAACCCTTGCCACCGATGCCTACGGCCCTGTTGCCGATAACGCCGGCGGTATCGCCGAAATGGCGGGACTCGATCCCGAGGTCAGAGAGCGTACCGACGCCCTCGATTCCCTCGGAAATACCACCGCCGCCACCGGTAAGGGCTTTGCAATAGGCTCTGCGGCACTTACCGCCCTCGCGCTTATTGCGTCCTACATCGACCAGCTCGGTGTTAAGGGCTTTGAAGGAATAAACCTCAGCGTTATGGAACCCTCCGTGCTTGTCGGTCTTATGATCGGCGCCTGCCTGCCCTTTGTTTTCGCCGCTCTCACCATGGAGTCGGTGGGCAAGGCTGCACAGAGCATTGTTAAGGAAGTCCGCCGTCAGTTCAAGGAAATCGTCGGCATTATGGACGGAAAGGCCGAGCCCGACTATAAGACCTGCGTCGATCTTTGCACCCGTTCCTCACTTCACGAAATGGTTCTTCCTTCGGTTATCGCCATTGTGGTTCCCGTTCTTGTGGGACTCATTCTCGGACCCAACGGAGTCATCGGACTTCTCGCCGGCGCAACGGTTACCGGATTCCTCATTGCAATATTCATGAGCAATTCCGGCGGCGCATGGGATAATGCCAAGAAATATATCGAGGCGGGCAACTTCGGCGGAAAGGGCAGCGATTGCCACAAGGCCGCCGTTGTGGGCGACACCGTGGGCGATCCCTTTAAGGATACCTCCGGCCCTGCAATCAACATTCTCATCAAGCTTCTTTCGGTGGTTTCCATCGTCTTTGCGGGACTTGTGGTTAACTTCCACCTGATGTAAGAATATGGCTTAAAGTTAAAAGCCTGTCCGAAAAATCGGGCAGGCTTTTTTTAGTTTATATTTATCGGGCTTTTTAAAGCTCGCGCTTATAGGCCTCAAGCGCGGCGGGGTCGATTCCGGTTACCGAGGACAGCGAGTCGATGGACAAATCGGAAAATTCAGCCGACTCTTTCCATTTGCAAAGCAGCAGACAGGCGGCAAAATAGTCGGCCTGCCGTTCAAACCGTCCGGTTTCAAGGGCGGTTTTTGTTTTCATGAAAAACGAGTTTGTATTTGGGTGAAGAAGCGCGTGCCCCAGCTCGTGTGCGGCCACAAAGGAGTCTTTAGGCGGTTTTAATGCCTCGTTGACGATAATAACACTTCGCCCGTCGACATTGTAGTAAAACCCGCTGACAGAGCTCGGAAGGGGAGATTTGAAAATATTCACCGAAAGCTCGCCGCAAAGTCTGAATGGGTCGCAGCTGCCGTATTTTTCGTAAAGCCCTTCGGCGAGGGCTTTAATTTTTTTCATCGCTTTGCCTCTCTTTTTGGGAAAGTACGACCGCGGCGCTGACCTCAATCGCGTCGGACAGCTGTTTCAGCTCTTTGTCGGTCAGGGCCTCTCCCTTAAACATAAGCCCGTCGGCACAGAGCAAGCGGTTTTTAAGCTCGGCAATAAGCTCGCTTACGTCACGCTCCTTTTTGTCCTCCTCAAGAAGATAATCGGTGGTGACCGAGAAAAAATCGGCAATGGCGGTAACGTCGGAAATCGAAGGACTTCGACGGTTTTGTTCATACATTCCCACCGCGCTGGCGCTTATTCCGAGAAAAGAGGCAAGCTCGCCCTGGGTCAGCCGCTTGCTTTTCCTCAGCTTTTTAAGTTTATCTCCAAACACGTTCTACACCTTTTTCCCTTTTGGCTTTTGTCGGCGGCAAAAGCCTCTTTTTTTAAAGTTTTTCTCATGTTCGCTGTTTTCCGTTGACATTATATCACACAAAAACGCCGCTTTCAAGAAAATTCCGCCGCAAACTCAAGCTAAATCCAATTTATAGTATTTAATTATAATATCACACGATTAGCGACAAAATTCGATTAAAGTCCCCTTGAAATCACACGAAATGTTGTATATACTTAAAACATAGAAGCCGTTGCAACAAGCTTTTAAAGGAAAACAAAACACATTATGTGTGATTAGGAGGTTTGAAAAATGACTCTTGAACAGTTGTCGTATGAATACATAAAGGAAGCGGACAGATTAAAGGCAAGGCTTTGCGAGCTGAAAATAATGCTGAAAAAGGCCCAAACCGAGGAGGAGAGAACCTCGCTTAAACGGCGTATGTATTATCTATACACCGAAATGAGAGACGCCGAACAAACCGCCGCATATCTTTTTGATTATTATAACAAGGACGAACGGGCCGACAGCGCCTTTGAAGGAGAAGATTATGAAAAATTTATCGCTTAAAAATTATCGGGTGGAGGCGTTGAGCTACCGTGCTTTTTTCGAAATGTCGGCAGAGGACGACGGGCAAAAAGAAAAGGCGCTGGCAAGGCTGAGGGAAATAATTTCCCACGAGCTTACCGAGCGCCAAAGACAGTTTATTAAGCTGTATTATTTCGACCGCAAAACCATTCCGCAAATCGCAAAGGAGCAGAATGTTAACCGCTCCACCGTCAGCCGCGTGCTTAAAGGGGCACGAATCAGAATCGGTCGGTTTATGGGATATGATTTTAAAAAATTCGGACCGCTATGACAGCAGCCCCGCATAGCCCGCGGCAATTCCCACGGCGGCCGAAATTATGATAATGATTATGGGGTGAATCTTTTTGAGCGCCATGATGAGAGCGGCGGCAAAAAGTACGGCGGAAACCCAGAATTTCAGGGTTGTGAAATTTGAGAACATAAATCCCGCAGGGAAGAAAACGGCGGCGGCAAAGGAGATGACTGCCGAGCCGATAAGTCCCACGACCACGGGCTTAAGGCCGTTCATCATTCCGCGAACCACAAGGCTTTCCTTAAAGGCCATATAGCACTTGGCCACGATAAGAATGATGACAAAGGAGGGGAGAACCACGCCGAAGGTGGTGCAAAGAGCACCGAGCACGCCGGCCTGCGAGCTGCCCACATAGGTGGCAATGTTTATGGCGAAGGGTCCGGGAGTGGACTCGCTCACCGCCACGAAGTTTACAAGCTCCTCCTCGCTGAGCCAGTTAAAGCCGAGAACATACTGCTGAATAAGGGGCAGCATGGCATATCCTCCGCCGAAGGTGAACAGTCCGATTTTAAAGAAGGTCCAAAAGAGGGTGAGATAAATCATAATGTCTTGCCCTCCTTCTGCGCGATGATTGTGGCGGCAAGACCGATGGCCGCCGCAGAAATGATGATTATGAGCACATTAAAGGAGAAAACAGCCGAGGCCGCAAAGGCAAGGGCGGCGATGACGTATGAAAGTACATTTTTCGGGCACTGCTTATACATGGAGATAAAGCCCTTGATGATGAGGGCGAGCACACCCGCGCGGATGCCCCAAAATGCGTATTTTACGGCCTTTAACTGCTCGAACTGCTTGAGCACAAAGGAGATGGCGAGAATGATGACAAAGGATGGGAGAACCACTCCGAGAGTGGCGAGAAATGAGCCCATGACACCGCCGACCTGGTATCCCACAAAGGTAGCCGAGTTGACCGCAATGGGTCCGGGCGTCGACTCGGAAATCGCAACAATTTCCAAAATGTCCTTTTCGCTTATCCACCCTTTGTTATCCACCATTTCCCGCTGAATGAGAGGGATCATGGCATAACCGCCGCCGAAGGTGAAGGCGCCGATTTTGAAAAAGGTCCAAAAGAGGGATAAAAGCTTTTTTCCGTCAGCCTTCAAAAAAACCAATCCTTTCCGAATTTTAAACCCGCCGAGTTAAAATGATTCGACGGGTTTTATTGTTTTATTATTTTATTTCACCGACAAAATATTTTTTCTTGCCTCTTCTGACCACAAGGTATTTTCCGTCGATGAGGTTGTCGGAGGTGATGTCAAGTTCGTCGGGGTTTTCCACGGCGTCGCCGTTAACGGTGAGAGCCTTGTTCTTGGCCATTTCTCTGACCTCTCGCTTGGAGGGGAAAACCTTGGCTTCCACAAGAATGTCGATAAGCTTTCCCTTTTCGGCCTCAAAATGGGGAACCTGAGAAAGAGCCGAGAGCAAATCTCTGACGGGAATGTGCTTTACGTCGCCCTTGAACATGAGCTCGCTGATTTTTTCGGCCTCTTCAAAGGCGCCTTCGCCGTGAAGGTCGTCAAGAATTTCCTTTGCAAGGCGCTTTTGAGCCATGCGCTTTTCGGGAGCGGCAAAGTGCTCCTTTTCAATCTGCTCGATGGTTTCTTTGTCGAGGAAGGTCAGCTTTTTAAGGTAATCGATAACCACCGAATCCTCGGAATTGAGCAGGAACTGGTAAAGTTCGTAGGAGCTTGTTTTGTTTTTGTCGATCCAAACGGCATTGCCCTCGCTCTTGCCGAACTTGTTGCCGTTTGCGTCGGTCACAAGGGGCATGGTCATTGCATAAACCTCGTCGCCGGTGGTCTTTCTTATAAGCTCGATACCGGTGGTGATATTGCCCCATTGGTCGGAGCCCGCCACCTGAAGGTCGACGCCCTTGTGCTCGTGCAGCCATTTGAAGTCGAGTCCCTGAATGAGCATATAGGAAAACTCGGCATAGGATATGCCCGTTTCCATCTGACGGCGCACAAGATCCTTGTTAAGCATATAGTTGACGTTTATATATTTGCCGTAATCGCGGAAAAAGTCGATAATGTGAATGTCCTTGACCCAGTCATAATTGTTGACCACTTCAAAGGGAAAGAATTTCTGAACCTGAGCCTTTAAGGCCTCATAGTTTTTGAAAACGGTGTCCCTGTCGGAAAGAGCGCGCTCGGTGGTGCCTCTCGGGTCGCCGATAAGACCGGTGGCCGCTCCCACAAGAATGATGGGGGTGTGGCCTGCCTTGGCAAGACGGCGGGTGATGAGGAAGGAGGAATAGTGTCCGAGGTGCAGGCTGTCGGCGGTGGGGTCGGTGCCTATATAAAAGGTCATTCCGCCGGCGTTAAGCTTGTCGATAAGGTCTTTTGAGGAAATATCCTGAATAAGACCTCTCCATTCGAGTTCTTCGTATAAAGTCATTTTTATCACTCCGCTATTAAAAAGTCACAGTTAAGTTATTATAGCATTAAATGTCCGTTATTACAAGCCCTTTATTACGGCATCGGCGGCCTCACTTATATTTTTCAGGGTCATGTCGGCAAGGGGAGAGCCGTCCCCCGATTTGTTAAGCCAAACGGTAGTGATGCCTGCGTTTTTTCCGCCGAGAAGGTCGGAGGAAAGACTGTCGCCGATTATGACGGCATTTTCTTTTTTAAAATTCGGGATTTGGGCAAAGCAGGCGTCGAAAAACCTTTTGTCCGGCTTTTCGAAACCGATTTTTTCGGAAAAAAAGGCCTTTTCAAAATATTTACCGATTCCGGTGTTGTTTATACGCCCGTTTTGCACGTCAACGGTTCCGTTTGAGGCGATAAAAAGGCGGACTTTTCCGTAAAGCCGCTCAAGGGCTTCTCTTGCGCCCGAAAGCAGCCGCCCCTGCTTTGCAAGCTCTTTTTCGTAAATTTCGTTGGCCTTTTGAGGGTCCGTGTCTTTTCCCAAGGCCTCAAAAAGCAGACGGTAGCGGTTTTCCTTTACCTGCTCTCTTGTTATTTCTCTTTTTTCAAGCCGCTTCCATTGCGCCGAGTTTATGCGGCTGTAAAGCTCGAGCGTGTCCTTTGAGGGCTCAATGCCGAGGGTGGTGAGCGTCTTTGTCAGGGCGGCTTTTTCGTCGGCCTTAAAGTCGAGAAGGGTCTCGTCCAAATCAATCAATATAATATTTTTCATTTAATTTCTCCTTTGACAAGGGTAATTATATCACGGAAAAATTTTTCGCGCAAGGTTCGACCGTTTGTTGCTTAATTGAATGAGATGGGAAAAAGAATGACAATCCCTCCGTCACGGCTGTGCCGTGCCGCCTCCCTTGTGTAAAGGGAGCTGCCAGCGAAGCTGACTGAAGGATTGTAAGCTTTCGAATAAGCCTCCGATTTATCACTCGCCGCGGTTTGAGTTACTTGTTGCTTAACCATAGCGCACACATACGAACACGATTTTGACGGAGAAAAATCCCCACATCCTGCGTTAAAATGCTCGTTAATCCGAAAGGATAGACTGCGCTTTTGCCTTGTATGTGAGAATTTTTCTTACCGACAAAATTCTTCGACCTGAAATGTGCGTAGTAATGAGGAATTTTCGGCGCAGAGGAAAATATAAGGCCGGCGCCTATATGCGACGACAAGCCGAAAAGCACCGTTAATAGGCTGTTTCAGGCGTGTTCGGATATGTGCGCTATGGTTAAGCAACAGATGCTCGAACCCCGCACGCCTTAAAAATGTTAAATTCCCCGTTTTTATTGTTTCGCCGCTTGAAATACGCCGGTATATCGGCGCGGCAAAACTTCAAAAA
>JABLTO010004492.1_pt1 | contig 25236 bp, 18 predicted proteins | sample 7160091 | NCBI WGS metagenome assembly JABLTO01 (sample SAMN14651225, study PRJNA627086) | human gut metagenome | isolation source: feces | host: Homo sapiens
AATTGCATCATAGGTAAAATTACCACTGCTTGCCTTTTTCACCCAGACAGATACCTGAATCTTATCCCCTGCAATCTTTGCCACTGACTCAGCAATGTTAAACATTTTATATATTTGCCCCGGATTCTTCTCACTATCACTGGCGTAAATAGCAGAAATTTTTCCTGTTGCTACATAAGCATTATCATTGGAACTATCACTGCCAGTATTTCCACCCTGGTTTCCACCATTTCCACTGTCATCTTTTCCATCTTCCCCAGATGCCGCAACTGTTACATCTGCTGCTTCTGACGTGACTTCTCCAGAAGCATTCTTTACTACGCAGTGGTATTTTCCAGCCAGTTCTGCTTTCATCTGGAAACTGTAATTTGCACTCTTGGCACTTTCCTCTATACAATCTGTCCAGTTCGTTCCATCTGTACTGTACTGCCACTGATAAGTGCAGTCCGTTCCATCTGCCTCTACAGACAGGTTCACCTGCTTCCCTGCTTTTACCGCTGCAGACTGCGGCTCGGAAGTAATCACAGGTGCTCCAGGATTCGGAATACTCATCCAGAGATAATTATCGCTCCAAGTTCCTTCATCATAATGTCCAACTGATATTGGAATCCAACTGTTTTTCTTAGATAATGGAACTTCTATTGTAAATTTATAATTAGATCCATTATCTGTTCCTTTTATAACAGGATTCTTAGTCTCATCCGTCTGTGGTCCGAGGTAAATTGCATCAAATACTTTTTTTGCACCTGTGTGGAAGGTAATCTTCATTTTATCTTCCTCCACTGTTACCTGTGCATCCTCAGTCGGGAACATTTTATAAATATTCCCATCATTTTTCAGCACTTTTACACCATTAATAGCTGCTGTCGGCTGAACCGGAGTCACTGCTTCCTGCGTTGCTATCTCATTTGTCTGAGCGTTCTGTGCTTCCTGCTGACCACCTGTCCCATCTGCCGGGGCACCAGTATTTTCTTTCTCCTGTGAAGCTTCCGGTTGTGCAGGTGTCGCATTTTCTTCTGCTTTTACTTCTTCTTTGCTTTCCTCTTTTGCAGGCGCACTTTCCTGTACATTTTCTGACTCACCAGACGTATCTTCCACCTGCTGTACAATCTCTGCCACATCCTGGTCTTCTGCATATACATTGGTATACGACAACGGTGTTGCCACCATAGATGCCACAAGTACTCCAGCTAAAAAGCTTGCACTTTTTCTCTTCATCTTTTCCTCCTTATTTTGTTTTTACCTTGTAGTTTGGGAATTATCATGAAAATAATTGTACGACAAAGAGAAATCTTCTACTTCCTGATGTAAAAGATTTCTTACTTTTTATATTTCGGCACAATCAATTACTCGTGATCTGGAATTATCATTCCCTGTACCAACAATCGGCAGGTTTCCTGACTTGTAAATCTTACATAGAATCTCCTTCCCAGTCTCCCAGTGGATGTCTAACACAACCTCAGATTCTGTGCTAATACATGATCTATGTATTCACTCACAGTGACGAGTTCGTACAGGTCTTGCACCTGTTTCCCTTTTACCTGTCTTCTAAAAACAGCACCGAACGTTCTTCATAATTTTCCATAACAAATATAACATTTAGACTTGAGAAAGTCAATGAAACCGGGGTTTTATTACAATTCATTATACTTCAATGACATGCTTAAAAAGCTTCCACAGGATTTCTCCCATAGAAGCTTCTTTTTTCAATTTATACGCCAAATTCCTCATACAATTTCTTACGATATTCCAAATCCTCCAACGCCTTAATACTATCTTCCTGACGATTCTGCTTTGAAAGCTTCATTAATAAATTGGCAAGCCGTTCTTCCCCTATACGTTCTCCTTCTTTTCTTCCTTCCTCTCTTCCTTCTATTCTTCCTTCTTTTCTTCCTTCCTCTCTTCCTCGTATTCTCCCTTCTCTTAAACCTCGCTCTATTGCCTCTTCTTTTACCAGTCTTTCTCTTTCTTCCATCTTCATATACTCGACCTCCACACTTGTACTTGTTTTTATCTCCTGTATACTCTCATGCAGACGGCGAAGTCTTTCATCACATTCCTCTGGAAGTCCATGTTCATTACTCTCAGTAATATAATGAAGAAAATCCACTAATTCTTTCGATACTTCATCTCCATTTTCCCCTTTTGTACTGAGAAATAATTTTGTAACCTCATCTCCAAGTAATAAATCCGGCTGTTCCTTGCAGCGACTTTCAAACGTATAGCAATACTTCTTCATTCCATATGGATCATAGTCACAAATCACAATAATAAACAGCGGTTTTAGCTTATCAAAACCTTTTTCACCGCTTTTCAACATTGGTGCGTCCATCAATGCCTGATAGAATCTGGTTCGTTTTGGAATATTTCCTTCCTTCCGATTCTGCATCTCTATATCAAAAACGCGGCCATCTTCAGATTCTGCGACAAAATCCATTCGGATTCCACGTTTTCCCGGAATATTGTGAATAACCTTCTGACCTTCTTTCCACTTGAGGCTTTTTAATCGCAAACCAGTAGATAATTCGATAATTGTCTTGCAATTTTCCAGTTCCGCGGTTGCCACATCAAATAGAAAATCGTCCGTGAGATTCATCTCCTTTAATGGCTTCCATCTGTCTTCCTGCATGATTAAGTTTTCGGTTCTCTCCATACACTTTTCTCCTTGTATTATACCATTTATAGTTATTTTTTCAAACATGGAATATCGGACGAATCTGTCCGTATGATCAGAGCAGAACTGCTCTTAAATTAACTTGATCTTTTTCGAATGTTTGAAGTGGATATATCATAACATATTTAACATCTTCTATACAATCAATTAATCCTTAATCTTTCCTTAAATCTGTAGAACTTTTGATAAATGTAATTTTTACATGCCGTTTTGTTTCATTAGATATACAGATGTAAATAGATTTATAAATTCGTCTAATTTACCAAGAAAGGACAGCCATGTGTTTTTTCACATCGGCTGTCCTTTTGACATTTCATAAATATGCTGTTAAACAAAAGCCACTGACTACAATAACTTTACTTCTTTAAAAATCCCATGATTCAGCTGATAGCCAACATTCTTAATACACATCTGTCCGGCAAAATGTGCTTTTCCGATCATATGAATGCAAGCCTGTGCATATCCGATTGGCTCTTCTAACTGATGGTCCACAAACTTCGCTTTTTCTGTTCCAATAAGAGCGAGTGTCGTTTTCGGGCAGAGCAGAATCATAGTCTTATCATCAGCAAGCTGCTCTACTTTCTTCAAGAATGGGTACGTAAAATTCACCGTAACAGCTTCCATCATCTTCGGTCCCAGAATATTCACTCCGCCAGAAGAATCTGCATAGCTGATCAAATCTCCCCCGTACTCTTTCACCAGTTCCATATATTTCAAAATTTGATCTCCCAGTTTCCAGAAGACCTTTTCCATCACTTCCGGTTTTTTTCGCATTCCCTTGAACACATATCTTGCATCGATCAGCACATTGAGAATTGTAAATGGTCCTGCCACTTCGAATACAACATGTTCTCCTTCTTCACGAAGTTTTTTACATGCAAGAAGAGTCTCTTGAATTCGTCCTTTCGTGAAATCCATGTCCGGCAGATTTAATATTTCTTCTACATCTGTACAGACATATCCTCCAGCTCTCGGACCTGCAATCTCATTCCCAAGATTTATAATTCCTCCCATAGCCTCTGCCTCTAATGTATGGCAAAATGGAAGTTCACATATAACTGCTTTATCTTTCTCTTTCAACACTTTTGAAAGAGTCACCATTGTATCACAGTGTGTATATGCATCTGGAAATGTCAGTCCCAGTCCTTCTGTCACTTCTGAACGAATTCCTGCTGAATTATCATATGTACAATTAAAATCTTTTATATCTCCCATATTTTTAACATTACCTCTTCGCATAACCAAGATTGGATTCCCTCGCTTTATCCGGGTACTTCCTATCTCATTCGTTTCTTCAATTTTTAGTGAACTTCCGGAAACATAAGGCAATCGGCAAATAATCTCTCATAGCCTTCTGTTGCACCAAGTTCCATATAATCCATATGATGAGCCAGTTCTTCCATCTCGCGCTTCACCTGACCGGATAAGAGCGCCATATAAGCCCCGGTCTTGGAAGAGTTACCGACATAGACAAGTTTATCTTTCACTTCTGCCGGAAGAATTCCTGTTCCAATGAGGCTGTCTGCCGGAAGATGTGCTCCAAATTGTCCTGCGATCATAACCTTGTCAAGCTCACTCATCTCTTTTCCTGCCTTCTTAAGAAGTGCATAGAAGCCAGACAGAATGGCCCCTTTTGCAAGCTGTACCTGTCGGACATCTCCCTGAGTGATCTTAAGGTCTTCCGTCATCTTAAACTGACGTTTGATACCATCCATCTCAATCATTGGATAACGATAATCTGTCTCTTTCAGATTCTTCAACTTGATAAATGCGCCGTCTTTTCTTACAAGTCCGGTTCTTACCAATTCTTTTACCACTGCCAGAATACCGCTTCCACAGACACCGATTGGATCGGCATTGCCGATAATTTTCAGCTTCACGCCATCTTCCTTAATTTCAACATCTTCAATAGCTCCCTCTGCCGCACGCATACCTGAGCTGATGTTCATACCTTCCAGTGCCGGACCTGCGGCACAGGAACAGGAAAGTAATCTTCCATGATCTGAAAATACAATCTCTCCATTCGTTCCGATATCAATAAACAGAACATTTTCATCTGCTTTATGAAGCTCACAGACATAAGCTCCTGCCACAATATCTGCTCCGATATAAGATGATACTGACGGCAGACAATAAAGTCTTGCCCCCCTGGATGCATGAATACCAATCTCCTCCGCTTCAATATCCTTTGCCTTTACAAACATTGGTGCATACGGTGATTTTCCAATGGACAGTGCATCTACACCAAGAAGCATATGCATCATCGTACAGTTCGCTCCTACAGAGACCTCGTAAATCTGTTCTTTCTTCACTCCGGTCTGTCCACAGACATCTGCGATCATCTCATTGATGGAAGCAACGATTGCTTCCTTAAGTGCCTGTACCCCCTCCTTGGGATGCTCCATCTCATAAGTAATACGAGTCAGGACATCCAGCCCAAAATGCTTCTGTGCATTGATCATAGAGGAATCTGCCAGTTCTTTTCCGGTCAGCATATCAATCAGTGCTGTAACAACGGTTGTTGTTCCGATATCTATTGCGATTCCATACATAGAATCTGTAGTATCTCCCTCTTCCAGATCCATCAGCACTTTTTTGCCATCTTTTTCACGATGGATAACTGCCGTGTAACTTCCTTCTTTGAAACAGAATCCACGCAATACAGAAAATGGAAATTCCACATCCGAAAGTTGTTCTTTAATCTGATCTTCAAATGGTGTCTGGTCTGTCAAAAGCGGCTTATGTATATTCACAATCTGTTTGACAATATCCAAGTCTTTTTCAAATTTTGGCACATATCCTTTTGATAGAACCTCATGCTTGCGCTCTTTCTGCATCAGCTCTACTTCCAGATCACACTGTGGATGAACCATACAGGAAAGACGCACACCACTTTTTACTTCTTCTGGTTTTAAGAAACGTAATTCTGTAGAAGATACTTCCCCTACTTCTCCTGATACGATGCGTACTTTACACTTTCCGCATACTCCTTTTCCATTACACGGATTATCAATAAATATGTTCTGCGCCAGCAAGATTTCCAGAAGGCTTGCTCCCGGTTCATAATCGTATTGCTTGCCAGACTGAACGACACGTAATTTATACATTAGCTGCTTCCTCCATAATTCCATGACGGATTGCCTGGATATTGGTCAGTGGTGACTTCGTTCCAAGTCCGCATGCCGGAGAAATGATATTAGAACCGTCTCTCCAACATTTTACTGCAAGCTGCTCTACCTTCTCAGGCTGTCCAAACTCCAGCGTCCATGTACTGACATTTCCCATCAGAGCGTGCTTTTTTAAATGTTCGCGTGCCTCACGCATAGATACGCAGGAATCGAAACTAAGTACGTCAGAATGTATCAGTTCTGCCTGCGGATATACATTTTTCATCTGTCCGCAAATATGCATGATTTTTCCCATGGTTTCTTTCTGAAGAGCATCCCAGATCATATTATTATATTTGACCGTATACTCCTCAAAAAGCTTCGGTCCCAAAATTTCTCCTGTTCCACTTGGATCGGAAATTGCAATTATATCTGCGCCGGCATCAATCTGTGCTCTTGCAAACTTTATGATCTCATCAGTCACAAACTGCATGTAACGGTGCGCTTCTTCTTTTTTCTTACGAAGCTCTTTATAAAAAATAACCGGCTCCATAACGGAACTTGCTGTGCTGACCGGTCCCGTAATATTTCCGATAATCGGTACATCTAAGTTTCTGGATTTCAGAATACGGATTGCATCCAGTACAACCTTTGCTCTTCCTTCCTCCATACTCATCGGTGTAATGGTCTCCCACTCTGTGACCGAATTGATCGCATATCCCGTTACATGCGGCTCATAAATCTTACTGCCCATAGTCACCTGAGCCCCCATAGCTTCTGCCTCAATCGTCATGCAGAATGGAACACCTACATTTTCAAAGCAGCCTTTTTCATAATTAGCTTCTGCCAGATCTGCCATCATTCTGGCATTCAGATGTGCCTCCGGCCAACTTACATTTGCCTCATCCATCAGATCTGTCGTTATCATATTCATCATTCCACCGGGACAGATACATGGCGGTCTGTCTGTCGGCTCCTGATGCATAGCTTTCCTAATTCGTTCTTTTGCGTCCATAAATCCCCAGCTCCTTTTTCGAATTCTTATTCGGATTCTTTTATATTTAGCCTGGCCTATACCTTTTCAGACCGTTTCCAGTACATCTTTTGTCTTTTCAGTACATCTTTTGTCTTTTCTATCTAGGCAATTCCTGTCAGCTCTTTCGCAACTTTTACAGCTTCAACCGCATTCACAGAGTATCCCTCTGCTCCGATATCGTCCGCAAATTTTTTGGAAATCGGGCTTCCTCCGACCATAACTTTAAACTTATCACGGATTCCCTGGTCTTTTAATTTCTCTATAACTGTCTGCATTCCACCCATAGTTGTCGTCATCAGTGTGGACATACAGATCAGATCTGCATCTACCTCTTTTGCCTTCTCAATAAACTGGTCAAGCGGAACGTCTCGTCCAAGATCATACATCTCGAATCCTGCTGTCTCCATCATAATCTTTACCAGGTTTTTACCGATGTCATGAGTATCTCCTTCCACAACACCAATAACTGCTTTTTTCTTCGTCTGATCATCTGTATTTTCCAGATGCGGACGAAGTACATCCAGTCCCGCATACATTGCATCAGAGCAAAGGAGTACATCTGTTACAAAATACTCTTCTGCATCGTAAAGCTCACTGGCCTTGTTCATACCATCTACAAGACCTTCCATAATTCCGTCAAACGCCGGATATCCGGCCTCAATATATTCTTTCGCAACTTCTACGACTTCCTCATCTTCCATCTCTACTACACACTCTGATAATTTTGCTAATAATTCTTCTTTAGATGCCATACTATAAATCCTCCATAATCTAAATTTTTATTTTGTTAGAAAATACCTCATAGCCCGCAAGCTGTTTTTTCCTGACATTCTCATCTCTTGACGTGTTTTATCTTGATACATTTTAACATTAATTACACATATCTTCAAATTGAGCACTTCCATATATTCGTACAGACATTTATCCATTCTATATGTCATCCATCAGATAACGAATCGCCCAAGCCGGCACTTCCGGAATCTCATCCAAAACTTCACTATCATATATAAATGCCACTGGATACTCCGGTTTTTTTCTCGGATAAACACCCATTCCATCTGTAAAATACAGCATTCCATTCAAGTTCGTAAGTTCTCCGTTTTTTCGAAGTTCTTCTATATACTCAAATGCCGGTCTGAAATCAGTTCCTCCCCGGCCATAAAGTGTCAAGTCTTCCATCACCTGCTCCAGTTCTTTCTCTGATGTAATCTTCACATCCTTCTGAACCAACGCATCACACTGGATCAGATGGAAATTCACTCTGTCTTCGCTTTTCTGCCCACTTTTTAATATCTGGTACGTTTTGTCCAGAAATCTCCGAAGTTTTTCTTCCTCCACTGACCCTGAAGTATCAATCACAGTCACAAATGTTTTCACTACCCGGACATCCTTGTACTCCAACGGCTCGATCAGCGGCATATTTCCATACAGTTGCATTCCATAAGTATAGAAATTATAATCAAATTCCTCATCATTGATCTTCATACGTTCCCCAAGCCTGGTGAACTTTCTTAAGAATGCACTATAGTCCTGCTTCTTTCTGTTCGCAAGCTTTAAATTCACCAAAAAATCACCGGTTTCACCACTCCGGCTTTTCATAAATGTCTCAAGATCCACCTGAATCTTTTTCGCAGCCTGCTTCCACAGCTCTTCCAATTTTTGATTTAAGAACATGACCTCCCGGTTCTGATTCACCTGCCCTGATTTCACCTGGATTACATCATTCCTGTTTTTTGTTTCGGGATACCAGAAGCTATGGTCATCCCGACGGAAAATTTTCTCCAGCCAGTCTATTTCTGACTCTTTTGTCTTTTTCAGATATCCATAAATCTTTTCCGCATTCATAAGTCCCACATTTTTCCGGATGCGGTCAAGTTCCCGCTTTTCATCTGCCCCGGCACTAATGTCTGCAAAGTCCAGTTTCCAGCTTTCGATGATATATTCTGTTGCCATATCGCATGCAAGATCCCATTTTCTTTGCTCGATCTGTGGATTTACAAAGAAATGTCTGAATATTCCATGCACGACTAAATGCAAATACATTCTGCTGACGAAACCTTTCTCTTTCTGATATGCTCTCAGTACATATTCTGGATTATAGTAAAGATTTTTTCCATCTGTTCCCATACCATATGAACGATTACGCATACATTTAGAGGGACTCTCCTTCAGCATCCGAATTGCCGGTTCCAGAAACCTCATATTGACCAACGTTCTCTGTCTGCTAAAGTTCAGAACTTCTGAAGCCACTTTTATTATTTCCACACACATAAATATTACACCTGATCAAGCCCCAGATTTTGAATCTGATCCATAAGATTTTTCTGTCTCTCGTAGAACATCAAATTCTTATTATGTTTAAAATACTCCCGACATCCATACTGACTGATAAATCTGGCCGTATATTCATTTTCCGTAAGTTCTGTCACAAGTACAAGAATCTCCTGTCCTTCTTCAAACACATCTTCACAAAAGTAAAATGAGTTGGACAGACAGCCCGATGCTTTTCTTGTCTGCTCTTGAAAGCTTTCTGTCAACTGGGCAAAATAATCTCTGAGAATTACAAAATCTCTTTCATCCGGAGTCCGTATGCCTGCTTTTTTCCGGCATTCTTCCAGATAAACAAGCACGCGGTCATCTTCCCACACCTGGGCACGGGATAAATTACCGGCACGTTTTTTCTGTTTTTCTTGTTCCATTAAACATTCTTTTTGTTGTTCGATACAAGAAACAAGGTCTCGGCCTTTTTCCACATCTGCTTTTATCTTTTTCAGGCAATCCCCAAATACAAACAATGCATTTTGCATCTCCATTGTCTCTTTAACAGTATCCGTAATTCCATCCATCAAAAGACCAAGGAAAGAAATTCTCTCATCAAAAGATGCTTTCATCGCCCTCTGTCTTACTTGCTCTGATGGAATGCCAAATAAGATACGGTCCACCTGATAATCATTTTTATATTTTTTGAACAAATCATAATAAATTGCAAAGTCACGGGCAATCTGCTCGTCCTGCACGTACTGGCTGATCAGATTCAGATCCACAGGCAGATTCTTCTTTTCACTCAGACACATGATCTGACTTAAATCTTCCCAGCCTCTTGCTGTCACAAAATGCTTTCCATCCACTGTATTTTCCACGGAATAAAATGCATCTTTCTTCAGATCCAGATAAGTCAGGATTGCCGGGTGCATCCCCTGCTCATAAGCATATGTTTTCCAGACACTATAATCAGGCTCTACATCCATTCTCTTTACGCGGTCCCAGGACGCAATATCGAATTCCCTCACAGAATGATTGTATTCTGGCGGATTCCCTGCTGTTACGATAATCCAGCCCTCAGGCACTTTGTGCTGTCCAAATGTCTTGTACTGTAAGAACTGAAGCATCGCCGGCGCCAAAGTTTCAGATACACAATTGATCTCATCTAGAAAAAGAATTCCTTCACTTATTCCCGTGTCCTCCATCACTTCATAAACCGCTGCAATAATCTCACTCATCGTATACTCAGATACCTGAAATTTTTCTCCGCCATACTCCTTTTCTACAATGTATGGAAGTCCCAGTGCACTCTGCCTTGTGTGATGTGTCATCGTGTAAGACACAAGTGCTACTCCAAGTTCCTGCGCAACCTGCTCCATAATTGCAGTTTTACCGATTCCCGGCGCTCCCATCAAAAATACCGGGCGCTGCTTTTCTGTCGGAATTATATATCTGCCTTTTTCATCCTTTTCCAGGTACAATTTTACCGCATGTTCAATCTGCTCTTTTGCTTCCCTAATATTCATAAATATTATGACAACGCTGCCAGAAGCTGATCAAGCTGGCTGCCCGTCTCCTCCTTTTTATCCTCATTTTGGATTTCATCCTGATAATTCAACAGCATGCTGCGGATCTCCATATCGGACTTTTGCAGTGACTGATCCAGAAGTCTGTTCACTGCCTGTTCCGCCAATAAATTGTAATGAATGAAAAACTGTAATAACTTTTTATTTTTTAATAAAAGGACTTCATAGGAACTCCGGTTTTCTTTCAGATCCTTCACATAAGAATCAAGGATTTCACTTCTTACATCTCCCTGTTCTACCAGGTAATCTGCAAGTCCTGCTGCCGCCCACATTCTCCATTCTTTTGCAAATCTCGTAATCCTCATATTCGGTGCAATGATTTCTTCCATATCATAGCAAGTTGTCCACATATCCCAGTCCTGAAACACTTCTTCATCCACCGGGTTTCCTTCTATATACACTCGTTTTAATGCAGAACATTGTGAAAAGATGCCTTTGCCAAACTCTGTCACCCGTTTTGGGAAATGAAGTTCTTTTAAATTCGTACACCGGTAAAACACCTTGCGTTCTACCACCTCCAGTCCTTTTGGCAAATGTACTTTCTCCAGACTGACACAAGTCACAAAAGCACCTTCTTCAATTCGCTTCACACTCTCCGGTAAATCCACCTGTTCCAGTGCCGCGCACCCGGAAAATGCATGAGCCCCAATCACTTCTGTGTCATGCGGCAGTATTACTTCCCGCAGTTTTCCACAATCATTAAATGTATCATGCGGAATCTCCACCAGATGTTCTGGAAACTTCACTTTTTTTAACATCCTGCAATAACGGAATGCACTGTGCCCAAGTTTTTGCAAATTCTCCGGTAATTCTATATATTCCAGAGGTGTCCCGCTGAAAGCATAGATGTCGATTGTTTTTATGCTTTCCGGTAAATGTATCTTTTTGATTCCACTCCCCTGAAAGGCATGCTTTCCAATTCGTTCTACTGAATCTGGCAAATGCACTTCCTGCACTTCCATGCAATACTCAAAAGCACTGTCTGCGATGATCCGGATACCATCCGGCACTTCTACAAATGCGTCAGCTCCAAGATATTTTATAAGCGTATCTCCTTCTATCTGAAGATTTTGATCTACGTTTCCGGATTCCATTACACTTTTTAATACTTCCCGTGCATCTTCACTTTTCAACGCTTTCGTATTCAGTCGTTCCAGCGCTTTCCAGCCTTCTTCTATTTCCTCCGATTCTACATCGTCTGAATCAATATTGTTGACCAGAATTACATCTGCATGTTCAATCTGGTCTACATAAAATTCTCCCAGTCCGGAGGCATATGCCTCCACCATGCCAATGTCTACAACTGTAACATTCGGTCCGATCACCATCTCAAGATGTTCCTTCTCTTTTAGCTGCGTACATACTTTCACGACATCGGACAGTTTTCCAAATCCAGATGCTTCTATAAAAATTCTGTCCGGGCAATCTTCCATGGCAATCCGGCGCATCTTTTCTTCAAACTCAAGTGCCATCCCACAGCAAATACAGCCCTCACCGATTTCTTCATAGATCAAGCTGCCTTCTGCATTTTCCCGGTCAACTGCCTGTGCACCAAAATCATTTTGAATTACCGCAGTCTTTCCCTTTACCTGTTCTATACATTGATTTAAGAATGTTGTTTTTCCGGATCCCCGAAATCCAGATATAATCTGAACAACCATGTCCTGTTTATCTACCTCCATCAGATTAGTTTTCTGATTTTATATCTTTTTATTCAAATTGGGCAGATTCTCTTTCCGACACATTTTATTCAAAGTTCTTAGGATCTAATGGCCACTTTCCATACTTTCTTGCTGCATTCATAAAAGCTTCAATATTCTCCAATTTTACCTGACCGGAAAGATCACATCCAGAGGCAAGAATGTAGCCATTCGGTGAATCCCACGCTTTCTGCAAACACCTCTTTACAGCTGCCTCCATTTCTTCCTTTGTTCCCTGAATAAAATAGTCGACCGGTGCCACATTTCCAAGAATCGGCATCTTCTGCCCTGCTGTATTTTTTACATGCTCCAAATCAACGACATTGTCCACACTGATCATATCACTTCCTGCATCTGCCATGTCATCAATTGTTTTGGTCGTATCCCCACATATATGATAGCAGACCATTCCTCCTGCATCATGAATTGCCTGATTTACTTTTTTTGCATACGGAAGCACAAACTCCTGATACTGACTCTTTCTCAAGATTGTGCCAGAAGCGAGTGGATCACATTGTAGGATCAATACCCCTTCTTGAATGAACTCTTTATAAATATCGATAAGACAATCTGTTGTAAACTGCACAAGTCTGTGAACCTTTTCTGGTGATTTCCTCATAGCACGGAACAGCTTCTCTGCTGGATAACAGCTTGTGGCAGCTGTATATGGTCCAGTAATCAGAACCCCGACCGGTACTTCATCACCAATTTCTTCTTTTACAATGTGGCATGCCTCCAGACAATGTCTTAGGTGCGGATCATTTTCTTTTTTCAGGCGTTCCGGATCCAGCTTGTCAATATCATCCAAACTTTCAAGCGGATACGTTGCGATTGCAGGTGTCTGAAACTCCGGATCATTGGTCGTTCCCCCAAGTCCAACTCCTACCATGTGAAGCCCGTATTCAATGACTGCAAGGTCATTACCAAATCTTTTGTACGCTTCAATCTGACACTTTGCCTCATTCTCCGGTGAGCTTCTTTTCTCGCGATGGGTCATCCCACATACATCGCCTGACATAGATACTATGACCGGCATTGCAAGCATTCGATCCATTGCTTGTCCTGTCATAAAAGCATTCAGTCTTTGATTCGGTGTCATCTGGTCTAATTCGTGCATAAATCTCCTCCTCGTATTATACATGCAAACAATAAGTTTCTCAATATTCCCCCTGGATTTTATACACTATAGCTTCTATCGCTGTCATGAACGATCAGTATAAAATATTTTTCCACTAAAAAAGGTAGGGGAAATAAACCGAAGTATCCGTTCTTTTCCCTACCGAAAATCCCAATTCCTATATAGCAGGTTTCCTGGCTTGATTTCATCCTCTGCTTTCCTCTTCCCGGCTTATATTACTGCTGTTCTGTTGCAGATATAAATACCAGTGACTCTGTTGAAGCTTCGTCCATCTTACAGTAGAATAGGCTGCCCTGGATTCTCACCAGATTCCCTTTTAAATGTCAAATCCATCACTAATATAGTCTTCTACATCCAGTATAATTATTAAGCACGCTTATTTCAAATAAATAATATTAATATATCTACCCAATTATCGTTTTTTCAAATAAAATACACTCAGTCTTCATGGAATTCCTAAAAAGAATAAACTCATAAAAACCAAGTGTACATAATTAAGAATGGCTCTACATTCCTACTTGCGAAACTACATACTTATTTTTTTCTTAATGCTTTCTTTTTCTCAAGATTTGTGACAACCATGCAGCAGCTTGCATCACCTGTGATGTTTACTGTTGTACGTCCCATATCAAAGATACGATCCACTCCAGCTACAAGAGCGATTCCATCTACTGGAAGTCCTACAGATGTAAGTACCATTGCCAGCATAACCATTCCAGATCCCGGCACACCTGCTGTTCCGATAGATGCCAGTGTTGCTGTCAGGATAATCGTCAGCATCTGTGGAAGTGTCAGGTTGATTCCATAACAGGACGCGATAAAGATTGCACATACTCCCTGATAAATTGCAGTTCCGTCCATGTTAATTGTTGCTCCAAGCGGAAGCACAAATGAAGTCACTTCTTTTGATGCTCCCATGTTCTCTACACACTCCATATTGATTGGAAGTGTTCCTACGGAAGAAGCACTGGAAAATGCAAACATCATTGCCGGAAGCATTCCTTTAAAGAATGCGATCGGACTCATACCGCCCATTGTCTTTACTGCTAATGAATATACAACAACTGCATGTATAATGTAGCAGACATACGCTGCTAAAAGCACCATTGCCAGAGAACCGATGATCATCGGACCATTTACTGCAATAACCGGGCACAACAGACAGAATACTCCGATTGGAGATAATCTTAAGATCATCTCCATACATTTCATAAACATATCATTCAGATCATTACACCCCTGAATCAAACGTGGATTTTTCTCCGGTCCAATCAGAATAATCGCAAATCCGAACAATACTGACATCACAATTACCTGAAGCATATTGGACTCAGACATCGGTGCAATAAAATTGGATGGGAAAATATTCACAATTGTATCCATAAATGATACCGACTCTGCTGCTTCATAAGTCAAGTCTGTTGTTGCAACGACCGGGAACATTCCTTTGAACAGATTTCCTCCAATCAATCCAAATGTGATTGCAAATGCGGTTGTACACATATAGTATACAACGGTCTTTAAACCAATTGCTCCTACTTTTTTAATATCCTGCATGGAGATAATCCCACACATAATGGAGAATAATACAATTGGAACTACGATGAACTTTACAAGGTTCAGGAAAATTGTTCCAAACGGCTTAATGTAACTCTCTGCAAATTCTGCATGACTCTGCATCAGAAGTCCTACTACAATTGCAAGAATCAACGCGATAAAAATCTGCATTGCCAAGGACATTTTTTTCTTTTGTTTCATGATTTTAACCTCTCTTTACTTGATTTCATTTCCCCGTTATATTTTACCCCAAAAAAGCACTGTCATAAGACAATGCCTATTCTCTGATATAAAATTATATCATACCTTATTCTGATTCATCAACCAGTTTTTTGCAAGTTCATGTGGAAAATTATGCATTTTTTGATTGGTTGGGGACGTAGCAAACTTTCAAAATACTACGTCCCCAACTGCAAAACACGGTGTCCCTTTTTTGCCTCAAAATATCATTTTTGCATTTTTGTCGCTTCATTTGCACAAATTACATATTTTAATCTTCCAGAATACCTTTCGGAAGCTTTCCTAACTGCGCACCACGACCGTATTTTCTTGCCGCATAGATAAATGCCTCTACATTTCTCTTCGGTGTACCAATCGGGAGCTGACATCCTGTATTCAAAATGTAACCTTTTGGATTATCTCCACATTTTCTCAGGCAGTCTTTACATGCCTCAATGACATCATCAATCGATCCATCTTTCATCACTTCGATCGGCGGAACATTTCCGGCAAAGCGCATCCGGTCACCCACCTCACGCTTAGCAACCTCCAAATCCTCGCAATTATCGATACTGAATGAAAATAGACCTGCATCTGCAAGATCACTCCAAATAGGGCTTGTCTTACCACAAATATGAGCTCCCGGTCTTGATCCCATAATTTTCTCTGTTCCATCAATCAGTTTTTTAATATAAGGAAGCGAAAATTCATCAAATTGCTTCTTACTAATTACATCCATACAGGTTACCGGATCGGAAAAATTCGTTCCAACCGATCCGAACTCATGGTAAAATGCTTCAAACCATTTTAAAGAACAGACAACTGTCAAATCGAGCAATTTGTGAAGCATTTCCGGATTCTTTCTCGTATCGCGAAGAACCTTTTCAACTGGCCTGACTGCTATAGCTGTTGAAATCGGACCTGCCACACTCGTTGTCATACTAACATCCGGGAAACGTTCTTTCAATCTCTTGGCACTTTCCAAAATCGGTGCAAGAACTGGATTTTTATAAGGATCCGTCACTTCCAATTTGTCGAAATCCGCATAATCCTGCAACACATGATGTTCAATATAATCAATTCCATGTTCAGGAACCCCTAACTTTGAACCAAGCGCAACGCCAATTGTGCGAAGACCTAATCCAACATTAAAGCTATCCAGACCAAATTCTTCTTTTCTTCGTCTGATTACTTCGCTTTTCACTTCAAAGTCTTTCGCAAATTGTGATGTTGTAAATCCAAAAATATCTGCCATAGCCGGATCAGGTGCCTGTAATGTATACGGGATATGATCTACCTCTTTCCCCTCGTTGTAGGCCTTGATACGCTCCGCCGCAGTCATCTCAACCTTCTGCTCGCTCATTAATTTCTTTAATTCCGTATAATCCATAACTTCCTCCCTTTCTTGAATTGGGAACATAGTAAAACTCCAAAAAACTACGCCTCAATCTTTCAATATGGTGTCCATTTTACACGACATATGTTGTATGCAATGACTCTTTGTTTGTCATTCCAAAATCTTCTTCTGTCATTACACCTCCCTTTTCAATAATCAAAAATTGGTCATCCCATTTCCCAGACACTAATTTTTCTAATATAATATTACTTCCCGGCACATATTGATATGGCACATTTATAATTGCAGACTCCCTTTTTGCACGCTCTACATATTCTTTTGAATAACAATCATAAACACCTGTATCCACAATATCTACACTCTTGTAAGCATCAAACCAGACTTTCATAACTCTTTTGGCTCTTCTTTCGCCATACTTTAAAACCAAATCTTGTTCCATCTGTTCAATAGACATCAAATCTCTGTTTTCAGTCAAATAAAAATGTCCGACTTCTTTTAGGTTGTAATGAAACTTTTCGTCCGTATGCATTAAAAGTGTAATACAATCATCAACTTTTGGCATAATTGTCCGCCTTGGAAAAGTCCATCCTACTGATGCCCCTCCACAAACTCCCAGTCCCAAAAGCACGGTGTCTATTTCCTCCGGAAGTTGATCCATGGCAAGAAATGCCAACTGCCAGAATTTTTCCGGTCTGCTATGCTTGGAATTATCCAGTTCAATAATGGGATAATTTGTATTCATTTTTTTCTGTGCTGCTTTCACATGATTTGTAAGTGTGGAGCAGACTATTATAGCAGCATTCATATAATCTTCCTTATACTTTTTATATTTCTATATATTAAAAAAGGCAGAGTAAAAACAGCGTAACCGCTGTTCTTCCCCTACCGGAATCCCATACATATACATAGCAGGTCTCCTGACTTTGCATCCTCCTTTGATCATATCTTCCCCTCGCATCTTAGCCAGAGTGATTTTCCAGATCATCGTCCGCTTCACAGTAGAATAGGCTGTTCCAGATTCTCACTGGATTCCCTTTTCAATGAATTATAATCATCACTATGCACTCTACATAATTAATTTTAACCCATTCTACTCTCGCCAGCAAATAGCTTGTTTCCATATATGCGCTTTATTATTATTGTAATCTATAAGGAATTTTTAGTTTTATATTATAGAATCAACCCACATCTGGTATAATAATAAACTTGCTAAATCTGTTTATTTATATGTATTGGATTTTAATATAATTGCAATGTCTCATAAAATTTTGTTTCCTTTGCCTCATCTTCGCTGGCTAGTTCAGTAAGTTCACGCTCCAGATATCTCGCATGTCCAATATAAGGTAATGCACAAGAACAGACTATCTGGACATAATAATCTTCTTCACGAAAACTTCTTTTATCCGGTTCCTGTTCATGCGCAATCTCCAGTGCTTTCTGACACATAAATCGTTTCTTATCAATCAATTCAATCTCATTAAAGCTTCCACTTAAACAACATAACAGCTTATATTTTTCACACATGTTATCCATAACTTTACAAATCTTGTCTCTGCATTCTTCTGTATGTATATCCGTGAAAAGAAGACAAGCATACTGCTCCTCTATATAAACAAACACATTTTCATATACATCACTTACATAATTAGCCGCCTTTTGAAGTTGCAGACTATTATAAACTTCTGTACGTACAACTGCTACTCGAAATGGGGCAACAACATATTCGTTATATATATCATTCGTTCCATTCAGAAGCTGCTTCCCCTCGCCTTCAAATAATAACCGGGCAATCACACGACGTATTGTCGATATATGAGAATGAGAATGTTGTTCCTGACGCTCCATTAACATTCCAAGTCCCTGACAGACAATATCATTCATCTGAATCAATATTTCCTCTGTATCTTTTGCATTATAAATTCCTGCATCCAGAATAGATATAACGAAACCTTCTGCATCTCCTTTGACTACAATTTCATTCACAGCATAATATTCTTCCGATACATGAATGAGCATGGATTTGCCCCTTGACTCTTTCGAGCGATATTCGATCATCTGTGAAATCAATTCTACTCTTCGTTTGCTGTCCATACCTTCCGGCAACAGTGTTTCATTATATTCTCCTTTATGGGACATTGCAAGTATCTTGCCTCCAATGTCCAGAACAATCAAAACAACCGGCGCATATTCTGTAATATAATCTGTAAATTTCTGTACAGAACCAGTAATCCCTAATGCTTCAAATGCTCTCCTGTAACAGACATTCAGATCAATTTTTTCTTCCATCTCTTCTCCCTCCCGGCATCTACTATCTCCTTTTATGATACCACCAGGAAAATTTTGCGTAAAATCAGTTCTTTTCATATATCTATAGGTTTTTTCTATAGGATTAATTTTTTACGCCTTTCGTTATATTATCCTGTTATCTTTCCTCACTCTCATCAATCTTTTCCCCGAACCAAATGTTCAGCTCTCCACCGATCAAAATGCAATACATGCAGAAATACATCCACATCATAATCAACATGATCGTTGTCAGACTTCCGTACATACTGGAAAATCCTTTGAACACATCCACATATACAGAAAACACCCAGGAAATGACCATCCACCCCAGCGTAGAAAATACTGCTCCCGGAAGTTGCCTTTTATATGTGTCTCTTCTATTAGGAAGGAATTTATATATCAACAGTAAAAATACAATCATTACAATCGGTGTAATAATATTCCTTGCCCGGATCAGCCAGTCGGCCATATTTCTTAAAAATGGTACATGCTCAGCGATAAAAATATTCAAGCTGTTACCAAATACCGACAACACAAGTAAAAATATAATAACGAGTATAAACATTACTGTATAAACAGTTGCTCTTATCCTAAGAAAAAAATAGTTACGTGTCTCACGGCAATTATACACACAGTTCAGTCCTGAACTCATGGCAAGTACACCTTTTCCTGCAGACCAAAGTGCTACCACGATCGTAATCGGGATAATACCAGATGACTGATTATAGACCTGATTGACAATGGATGTAATCAATGAATCTACCGATGATGGAAATACCTGGATCACAGCCGTCATGACATCAGCCTTTGTGACGGGCGTATATTGCACCATAGTCAGTAACAACAATATAATCGGAATCATGCAGAGCATAAAGAAAAATGCTGTCTGTGCAGCGTATGCCCCAACATGGTCTTTCGTTATCTCTCCAGTCAGCTCCATGATGTCATCATATAATTCTTTTATCTTTTTCATCACTTTTACCTAGCTTTGTTTATGTTCCGGCGTTCTACTTTTCCCAGTGATACCGCCTGTTCTGAACAGTTACATAATTTTATATTTTACCCGATTTTATACATTTTGTCTACGAACAATTATCCAATGGTGACGCCTTGATAAAAAAAAGTCAATATTTCCTGATAGTTTTTTCCACATTTTGCCATTTCATTCGCACCGGTCTGACTCATGCCAATCCCATGTCCGAACCCGCCGCCCTTTATGACAAATGTATCTCCGGACTTATTTATTGTGAAAAATGCACTTGGAAGAAGTTTGCTGCTTTTGACTTTTGTACCGTCCTGCTTTATAATTGTGTATCCTTTTCCTCCAAGAGCACGCCGGATTTTATTTTCCGTTGAGACTCTTACACTACCTTTGTCACCGACAGCCTCTATTGCTAATACTACACCGCCCGGTCCATTTTCCAAAATATTGATATTCTGCAGCGTTCCAATATCTTTGCCGGTATTTAGCCCAATCAAATTTGATAAGGTCTTCGCCGAAATTTTTGCTTCCCAGCGATACCATGGCAGATTTCTCTCATAATCACCGTTCTCATCTTTTACTTCTACAGACTGAAGATATCGGTTTCCGTCATTCTCCTCATTCCCCCAGGCTTTCATACTGGTCGTCTTCCCGCAAGAAGTGGAATAATAATAAGTCGTCACAATCTCTCCGTCCAGACGCACGACTTGTCCTGCCGTCTCCTGAACAGCCAGATCTGCGCTGTCTGCCGGTGCACTGTTGCCGTAGACCTGATAATTCGTACTGTCATCCACATGAGCTTCATATTCCGGATATCCATATTCTGCCATCTGCCTGTAGGCGTAACTTCTGGCACAGACTGCCTGCGCTTTCAGCGCTTCTATTTCATAACCGGACGGCATTTCGCTGGGCACGACCCGGCACAGATAATTCTCAACGGGGAGTTCATTGATAATCGCAATTCCTTCCGCTGTTGTCCGAAGCTCCAGTATGCCTTGATAAGAAGGACTCCCGTATCCACGCTTCAGGCTATTTACTGTAATCTCCCCTTCTTTTGCCTGGATTCGGATATTCCCACTCTGAAAACGGCTGTCATCTGGCATAAATGTCACTTCCGTCCCTTCTTCACATTCTTCTACTTTCTCCCCATACGTAATAGAAAGTCCAGATGCTGAGCTGACTGTCACAGACGGATGAATGGTATTCTTATATCCATCCGTCATAAGAAGAACCCGGATATTCGGATTAGACACTACCTGCGTCTCTTCTCCCTGATTTTTCTGCTCCGTTTGAACTTCTTCCTGCTTCTGGTCAAATGCTTCTTTTTCCTGGCGGTTTCCACGGACTCCGCCTTCGAGATTACTTGTTAGTCCTGCAATAATAAACACCAGAACCAGCACTGTCATACCATAATAAAATCTCTTTTCTCCTCGAAAATGTTTCAAACTCTATTCTCTCCCTAATCATTATGCCCTATGATTGATTCAACACCCACTCAAGTAGAAGGGGAATTAAATAAATGTCCCCCCTCACATTAGAAAAAGACAGCCGCATAAACGACTGTCCTTTATCTTTTGTATGTTCCCCAAAATGCCGGTTCCTGTATTTTGACTCCTAGCTGTCTGCTAGGTGGGTGTCCGCATTCGCTTTTCTGCCATCCTCTGCATAATGAAGGCTCGACATATTACGAAGATATAAGAGTCCCGTTTAAAGTGATGTAGGTTCAAAATAACAGGAGTTATCGTGCATCCCAGGTTCTTACTTCTTGAATTATTATAACTCATTTACCCGTTTTTTACAACAGGCAGATTTATCTAATTTCCATTTTATAAAATCTAAACATTACATTAAATATCATTATTTTTTCTGCAGTGACTGAATTGCATTTACCAGATTCAAATATGAATCTTCTACCTCTTCCTGATTTAGCTTTCCCTGAATCGTTTCTTCGGCCTCTTCTTTTGCCTGATTTAAAGTATTTACTGTTTCATCTGTATAAACACTCTGATTAATCTTTCCGGCACTTTCAATCAAATCTTTCAGTTTGCTTACGTCTACTTTTTCAGCATTAATAACAAGCGCTTTTACTTCTGTCTGATTTTTTGATGTCTGCTCTTTACCAGCCATGCGGCTGATAGCAAAAACTGCTACCGCCGCAATGACTATGCATAAGATCAGGGCTGCCAGGATATAGGCTTTTTTCTTTTTATTCCGGTATCTTCGATACCGTCTTTTGTGTTTCATGTGATTATTCACAGTTTCTAGATTGTTCTTTTTCTCTTAATCAGAACAATAATAGCTGCCACTGCTGCTCCTACAAGTGTAAGCATGTAAGCGATTGGCATACTCTCATCACCTGTTTTTGGAGCTTTTTTATTTTCGTTCTTTGCTTCTGCTTTCTTAACTGCTGTCTTCTCTACCTTCTTATTGTCAGTAGTTTTGTTTGTAGTATTGTTTACTGTATTGTCTGTAGAAGGTGTAGCTGGCTGAGTTGGCTGAGTTGGCTGTGCTGGCTCTGTTGGGTCTACCGGATCAACTGGAGTCTCATCTTTTGTAAATGTAGCTGTTACTGTGTAGTCATCTTCTACTCCTTTTGGGAACACAATAGAGCTTGTGTTTGTGTCTAATGTATATACTACTTCACCTGCTTTATTTGTTACTTCCCAGCCTGTCCATGTATATCCTTCTTTTGCTGTTACAGTTGGAAGGAATCCAAGTGTATCATCAGTTTCCTGAAGATTATTGTTCTCAAGCTTTGTTGCTCCGTCATATCCTTCAAACTCACCCTTTTCAGGATCTACAACTACATTTGCATTAACTACTGCTGTTTTTTCTTCTTTCACTTCTTCGAAAACTGGCTCTACAGAAATGTATCCAACATTTTCTCCATCGTTAAAGTGAGCAAGGCCTGCAAATCCTAAACTTGTTGCATTTGCATCAAGTTTGATTGACTCTTTTCCTTCTACTGTCCATCCTGCAAGTCTGTATCCATCATTAGCCTTTACTTCTGGTAAAAGAATTGGTGCCTCAGCAAACTCATCAAGATCTGTATAAGTGATTGTAGCATACTTATCATCTCTTCCTACAAATTCGCCTTTTTCAGGATCGATTGCAACATTAATTGTCACGCTTCTCTTAGCTGCCTCAGCTTTTTTGAACTGAGCTGTTACAACAATGTATCCTGTGTCAGATCCTTCTGGGAAGTGAGCAAGGCCTGTAATTCCAAATGTCTTTGCATCTGCACTCCAGAAACCTTCTTCTTTTCCGTTTACTAACCAACCTGTAAACTCGTAACCTTCTTTAGCCTTTACTGTAGGTACAAGGAACTGATCTGCTGAATCTTCTTTAATTGTATATGTAACAACTTTAGCCCCTGCCGGATCTGTAAACTGTCCCTCTTCTGGAGCGACATTGAAGTTTACAATTACATCTCTTGCTTCTTTTTCTTCTTTAATAGCTTTTACTTTTACATTAACATCTTTGTCTTTTCCATATGCTACTTCCACGTCAGTTATGTCACCACCAACTAATTCATAGCCTTCTGGAGCTGTAAAGGATGTTGCAGCAAATGTTGCTTTTTCACCTACTGTTCCATTCTTTGTTAATGAAACAATATACTGTGATCCATCTAATGGTGTACCGTTCTCATCTACATAATGAACACGTAAAACAGCATCAGCTTTCTTAGCTTCTTTCTTAAACTGAGCTTCCAATGTAGCATATCCGTCATTACTTCCTTTGGCATAATGAGCAAGTCCTGTAACTCCAAATGTCTTTGCATCTGCATCCCAGTTACCATCTGTTGCTCCGGATAATTTCCAGCCAGTAAATGTATATCCATTGATTCCTTCTACTTTTGGAACATTATACTGTGTCTCTGAATACTCATCATCATCAAATTTTACATACTCAGCGTTCGCTGGATTTGTAAATTTACCCTTTTCCGGATCAACATTAAATGTGATATGAGCTGTTTTTTTCTTCTCTACCTTCTTTACTTCTGCTGTAACTGTAGTATAGCCTTCTGTCGCTGTAGCTGGGTAAAAGTTTGCATTTGCATCTTCGAAAGTAAAACTTTTTTTACTTGCTTTCCAAGTTGTGTCACTTTTTCCTGATACTTTCCAACCCAAGAACTCATATCCGTCATCTACAGTAACTTTCGGTAAATCCTGCTCATCTCCTGCTTCCAGCCGATACTGTGCAGAGTTTGTGCCATTATCAAATTTACCATTTTCAATGTTGAAATTAACTACCGCAAATTTTTCAGCGGTTGCATCTGTTGCTGCTTGCGTATTTGCACTTGACTCTGTTCCGTTAGTTGGCTCAGCAGCAAAAGTTGCTACTGAATTTCCCCCTACAAGAGCGACAGCCAGAGAAAACGCAAGCATTTGTTTAAGAACTTTGTTCTTCATACTTGTTTTTTCCTCACTTTCGTTTATTTAATTTCTGCCTTATCCCATTGCATGCCTATCCTAGCATTCCCATTATATGTCTTATATTCTAAGACGTCAACATTTTTGTCGTTATTTTTAAGACTTTTTGGTGTTTAAGAATTCCTTTACCTTAATATAATGATAAAAAGGAGTTTTTTGGCATATGAAGGATATTGGCGCTGTCTTAAAAAATGCACGAGAAAACAAAGAATTCACTCAGAAACAAGTGATGGAACTAACCGGTATCAATAAAAAATCCCTTTCCGGTTATGAAAATAATGTTGCTGAACCAGATCTTCAAACATTTGCAACACTGATTAATTTGTATGGACTTTCAGCAGATGAAGTCTTAGAAATTAGCACTTCTACTCCTTCTCTTTTACTTTCCAAAAAAGAAAGTTCTCTTCTTTCTACGTTTAACAAACTTGATTTTCAACATCAAGAAGAAACATTATTACTACTACGGACTTTAACAAGATACCTTACACAAAAAAGATAAAAAACAGCCCATACGCTCTTTTCAGATTGTATGGACTGTTTTTTTATTCCGTTCGAAGTGCGGTCACCGGATCGCTCTTGGCAGCCTTCCTGGAAGGGATCAATCCGCCAAGTAAGGTAAGCACCACACTTAAAAGAATCAGAACAATCGCTGGTGCAGCCGGAAGGATTGCGCTGACTTGATTATTGCCTGCAAGCGCATGAATTAGCATATTTCCCGGAATCAATATCAAAAGCGTCAGTCCGATACCGATAAGTCCGGCGCAGAGTCCGATGATAAATGTCTCTGCATTAAATACTTGTGATATATTTCCTTTGGATGCTCCAATGGCTCTTAAAATACCAATCTCTTTCTTTCGCTCCAGCACACTAATATAGGTAATAACTCCAATCATAATCGA
>JABLTO010017924.1_pt1 | contig 25214 bp, 31 predicted proteins | sample 7160091 | NCBI WGS metagenome assembly JABLTO01 (sample SAMN14651225, study PRJNA627086) | human gut metagenome | isolation source: feces | host: Homo sapiens
CCTCTAGAAAGAGGATAGTTATGAGTAAAAAAGAACTATTAATAACTTTTTTAATCTTACTAATTTTTTTGTTAGTTGGATTACTTTATAAAACCATGTAGCATAAAGTAATTTCTCCTTATTCTACATACTACAAAAAAACGTCTAAACAATGTGTTTAGACGTCCAAAAACAATACTGAGGACGTCTAGCTCATGAAAACTAGAGGTTCTCTTTTTTTATTATATGAAATTTCTTTCATTACATACATACTAACATAAAAATGCTTGAAATAAAAGAGTAAATTTTGTGAAATTGAATAAGAGTAGGAGAGATAAAATTAAATTAAAAATAATTTTTTAAAATGATTGGAAAAATAAGATGCTTTACTATTGTTTTATATGCACATTTTTTCTTATAAAATTGCTAAAAGTTAAAATATGCTTTTATTTGCCAGTTATACCAACAGTTTATCTGAAAAATAAAAATATTAAATGTCCAAGGTAGTAGTGCGAATTAGTTTGTATTGGGCTAGATTAAATTTATTCAAAGATATCACTTTACTATAACTACTAAATTTAAAAAAATACATTTATTAAAATATCCAATAATAAAAGAAGGCTTTTGCCTTCATTAACGAATATTTCTATATAAACCAATAGCTTTGCCTAAAATAGTAACATTTGGAAAAATAAATGGTTCCATAGTATCATTTTCTGGTTGTAAACGAATGTATCCATCTTCTTTATAAAACGTTTTAAGAGTAACTTCAGATTCTGGTGTCATAGCCACAACAATATCGCCATTTCGAGCTGTATTTTGTTTTTTTACAATTACAATATCGCCATCATAAATGCCTTTATTAATCATTGATTCACCACTTACCTCTAAAGTAAATATCGTTTCTTTAGCAGGTATTATAGAAGCAGGTAATGCAAAAAATTCATTTGGTCTTTCAATAGCCTCAATAGGATTACCAGCCGTAATTTTGCCAAGAAGAGGAACTTTTACAACATCTTCTTTTTTATCTAGATATTCATTATCAACCAATATTTCAATTGTTCTAAATTTATTACTTGAATTAGTTATTACACCAGCATTTTTAAGTCTAGTTAAATGGGCTTGAACAGTGGCAGGACTAGATAGTCCTAAGGCCTTACCGATTTCTCTTACTGATGGCGGGTAACCATGTTCAGCTTTATATTTTTTTAAATAATCTAAAACTTCAATTTGTTTTTTTGTTAAGTTATTTGGGTCTGTCTTTTTCATAATCTCACTCCTTAAAAAAATATTATCATAAAAAATGTCAAATGTCAAACAAATGTTTCTTTATTTCTTGACACGAACAAATGTATTTGGTAAACTTTATTTACAAAAGAAATGGAGTGAGTGTTATGGAAAATTTTTTAAAGAAATATGGAGTTATAATTGTTTTTTATCTTGTTATTATATGTGGCATAATATTACTTAATGAAAGGTGTAGATTACTTGCATAGTGATTTACTAATTAATTAATTTCTGCTATAATACTTTAAGAATAGAGAGGGTGTATTATGAATCAAAGTGATATAAAAGCAATCAATGAATTAAAAGTTTTAAGTATAGATATGATTAATGGAGCTAAAAGTGGTAATCCTGGTATAGTTTTGGATATGGCACCAGTAATGTATACGCTTTTTGCAAGAGTTTTAAATGTTTATCCTAAAAATCCAACTTTTTTTAATCGGGATAGAGTAGTGTTATCATCAGCCCATATAAGTCCCTTATATTATAGTGCCTTACATATGGCAGGCTTTAACATTTCTAAAAGTGATTTAGAACATTTTCGAAGACTTGGATCTAATACACCTGGGTTACCTGAATTAAATAATCCTTTAGGAGTTGATGCAAGCACTGGTTATGCTGGTGATGGGATTGGTATATCTGTAGGTATTTGTATGGCTAGAAGATACTTAGCCAATATGATTTTAAATGAAGATAAAAAATTGAATTTGTTAGATTTTACAACATATTGTTTTTTAAGTGATGCTGATATTATGAGCGGTAGTGCTGATGAAGCATTTAGCTTTGCCATTGCCCAGAACTTAAATAATTTAGTATTTTTATATGATGCAAATAACATGAATAGTGAAGGGCCTTTAGATGATGTCTTACCTGGTGGTATTGAGAAAAAATTTATGGCTATGGGCTTTTATGTTGATAGTTTAAAAAATACGGAAAACGTAAAAGAAATAGCAAGAGCTATCGAAGCTGGCAAAAATTCTGGTAAGCCAGCCATAATAATTTTTAAAAATGTTATTGGTAAAGATTCCTTTAATATGGGGAAAAATATTGTCCATTCTGGACCACTTTCTATGGATGATACAGCTAATTTAAGAAGAAAATATAACCTATTTTTACCACCATTTGAAATATCTAAAGATAGTATGATCCTTTTGGGTAATCAGATTGAACAAAGAACTAATAAGATATTAAAGAAATGCAATGATTTATATAGCAGGGCTAAAAATATTAATTTGGATAATTTAAATAGTATTCTTACTTTGCTAGAAACTGGTAATAGTAATATTTCTTTTATTGCCTCTAATTATAAAATTAATGATGGTTATAGAGAGTCCTTAATAGATTCTAATTATAAAGTCTTAAATTTAATAAATCCTAAAAGTCCTTTCTTTTTAGGGGGTAGTGCTAGTGAATATGTAACATCTAAAACCATGTTAGGTGGGGAAAACTATCAAAGTAGTAAAAATCCTTTAGAAAAAAACATTCGCTTTGGGACAAGAGAAAGAGCAATGGCTCATATTTTAAATGGTATGTCTTTAATGGGCTTGCGTGTCTTTGGTAGTACCAAGTTGTGTTTTTTAAATGAATGTTTGTCTGGCCTTAAAATGAGCGCTATGATGGGGTTACCAGTTACTTATATTTTTACTCACGATAGCCTATACTTTAGTGAAGAAGGACCAGCAAGAATTCCTAATAATGAACTTACTATTTTAAGAACAATACCTAATATGATAACTTATAGACCAGCTGATATTTATGAACTTATGGGGTGTTATGAAAATATTTTAAATAAAAGTGTTCCATCTTCTTTAGTTATCACCCGTAATAGTGTGCCAAAGTTACCTGGTTCAAATTATGCTGGTGTTTCTAATGGGGGATATATAATCAAAAAAGAAGTTAGTAAACTTGATGGTATAATTGTCGCTTCAGGAAGTGAAGTTGTAAGTAGTATGCAAATCGCTTATGATTTATACCAAAAAGGCTTAGATATAAGAGTTGTTTCAATGCCATCCTTAAACATATTCTTAAATATGGATAAAGCTTATCAAGAAACAGTTCTACCTTCTTCTGTTAAAACAATTGTAATTGAAGCTTCAAGTGGTCTTATTTGGAATAGAATAGCTTCCTCACCAGATATGATATTAAGTATTGATGACTTTGCTTATGGAGGTGTTCCTATTGAAGTTCTTAGCAAAATGGAATTTGATTATGACTCTTTAAAATTAAAAGTAGAATCTTTACTGAATTAGTCTTTATTCGACAAAATATACGGATATAATTTGTTACTCTATAGACGGGTGATTATATGCGTATTTTTTATATTTTTCAAATTAATCCAAGCTTAGAAAAAATCATGAAAGAAAATCCTTATGATTTATTTCATACACTAGAAACAGTTTACTATCGTACTTGTGAAGATAAAGAACTTGCTTATTTATTTTTACATCAATTAACAACACCAATTAAAGTAAAAGAACTTGATATTGCTTTATTTAAAGAATTTAGAGAGTGTTATTTTTATACAAAATATCGTAACACGCATAGTATGCATGACGTTTATCGTAAAGAAAATACCAAGCTTTCACTTTATAAAACATACATCAAACTTGAAACAGATGCTTTAAAACCAAGATTTTTAGAAGAATTACAAAAAAATCACAGTTTCTTTGTCTGTGATTTTGAGAATATGGATTATTTTTGGCTTGATAGTTTATCATTTAGTCCTGTTTATATATAGGTTTATTACGTATTTCAAAGGCATATGTATTAGCGTTAGTTAACATATCGTATATCAAGGAGGCTAGTAACTCGGTTTTATAAATAGTTGAGTTATAATCTACTTTAGTAGGTAATAAAAATTTATCTTTATTCTCCCTTAAAAACAAAGCCCCATTCTTATTAAAGCCTAATATATGAATATATGTTAATTCTACTTGGCCTTTTTTAACATCTAAGAGTAGGTGTATTAACATTCTTCGTAAACGATTATAAGTATATCGTTTGCTTTTTAAGTTTTCGATTAATTCATTGTAACTATGAGAACACATAATTACTTTTTTTAATTTGTGGTCTAACCCTTCCGTAACACCTTTATACTCATTTAAATTATCACTTGTTAATATTTTATAGTAAAGAAGTTGAAATAAGAGAGTGTCATTAACTTCTAATATACTTTCTAAAGAAGAGGCTGGTAAGTATTTTTCTAACGGTTTATTAAGTCTCTTTTTTTCTAAGATATTAGAAGCACTTATAATTTCCTCGGTGCTATTTGTGTCGTGGTAAGAACTTGTTCTTTTAATAAGAACCGGAGTTATTTGATAGTTATATTTTAATATATTTTTAATATAACTTATACCTAGTAAGTCATTAGGTAAAACTTTTTCGATACCAAGTGATTCGGCAAGTCTCTTAGGATAAGAATCCTTACTAGTATTGTCAAGGATATAATCGTTATTTAATTCTTTTTTAGCAATAGTCATAAGTCTTTCTAAATCTGTATTTTCACTACCAAAAATAAGTTTGTTAACGCCAAGGGCATTTAATAGTTTTAAGGCTGCATACGCAAAAAAATCTCCAGATTGTGTTCCAAAGTAGATGGGTAGCTCAATAACTAAATCAACGCCATAAGAAAGAGCAAGTTTAGTTTTATCTTCCTTAGTTAGGGAACTAACAAGACCTCGCTCAGTAAAAAGACCATTAATAGCAAGAATGATTAGGGAGTCTGGATATAATTCCTTACATTTATTTATATGATAAATATGTCCATTGTGAAAAGGATTGTATTCACAAATAATACCAACTATATTCATAGGTCACCTCATGCGTTTAGTTTAGCATAAAACTTAAAAATAGACTAGCCAAAATATTAAAAATAATGTACAATAATGCTAGGTGGTTTTGATGAATATAGATTTAACCAAAGTTGTTATTCGAAAGTGTTCCTATAAAGGAAAAGTAGAGATTCCTGCATCTTGGTTTAAAACAACGCCAATAATAGAGGCTGATAAATTAGACTTAGAATTTACTATTGACTTAGATGCCAATCAAGACTTTGTTTTAGATTTACACTCTAATGGTAATCTTTACTTAGAAGATGCCCGGAGTTTAAATAAAGTTAAATATCCTATTTCAATTAGTCTACAAGAAAAAATTACTGAAGAAAGTGAACTATTAGGAAAATTTTTAACAAATTCACAAAATACACTTGATATTCTAGCCGTTTTATGGGAGAATATTGTACTGGAAATCCCAATTAGTTATACAGTTTGTGATGAACTAGAATTGCCTAGTGAGCGTGTTGGTTGGGATATGGCTCATGAAGAGAGTAAAGAACAAATCGATCCAAGGATGGCACCTTTACTTGATTTGCTAAAAAAAGAAAAGGAGTGAGATTATGAGACTTAATCTTCAATTATTTGCTGTTCCATTTAGAAGAACAAGTAAAACAAAAAAAAGAATGCGTCGTACACATTTAAAAAAAGAAGTAGGGGCTATTAGTGTTTGTCCTAAATGTGGTGAAGCCTTAAGACCTCATCGTGCATGTGCAAAATGTGGTTTCTATAAAAACGAAGATGTCCTTCACTTAAAAAAAGAAGAAGAAAATTAGTAGAAAATATTGAAATTATAAAGCAAATGTATTATAATTTCTTTGTAACGTCCTGGTAGCTCAGCTGGATAGAGCAATCGCCTTCTAAGCGATCGGTCGTGAGTTCGAATCTCGCCCAGGACACCACTTTGAAATCTGCCCAGATTTTTATAATTTGGGACTTTATATAGAAAATATCAATTTCTAAAAAGAAGTTGGTATTTTTTTATTATAAATTAAAAAATCACTTTGAATTAATATTAAAATATCAAAAAAAACATGATATAATGTTGAGTAACTTATAAAGAGGCTTTGCTTTAATGGAAAAAATTAAAACTAATAAGAAAATAGGCACAAATAATATGATTGGTTTATGTCATATTGTCGATGAATTTCCTAAGTTTGAAAAAGGATTGTTACCAGGTATATCTTCAAAATATAATAGAGATTTTATCTTTCAAGTATGGAATATCTCTCAAGGTGAATTTAAATTAGGGGCTAGAAAAGCAAAAAGATTTTATGCAGAGAATAATTGGTAATTGACATAATAAACCAATATTCAAGGCTACCAATGTTTGTAAATCAAAATTATGACTTTAATGGAGAAATTATAGGAGATTTAAGATTCTTTTATGAGTATCTCATAAAGTATAAAGAGTTTGTTCCCAAGATACAAGAATTATTAAATAAATTAAAAGAATTAGGGTTTACGAAATTTGAATTCAATGAAGAATTAGATTTTACCAAAGAAAGATATGGTGCTTACTTATCTCTTAGTGATAATTTTAGTCTAATTTGGGTTGATAATCCCCAAGTGCTCCAAATTATACAAGTTATATAAACTTTTTTACAACAAACTCTAATTACAAAATGAAATCAAATATTTTAGATAATAAAGAAATTGCAAATTATGGACGCAAAATGAAATTAAATAGTTTATTATTTGATCCAAGGGCCTTGCCTGAAAAAATAGATATTGAGCACACTCATGGTAAACTTGTAAAATTAAAAACTGAACAACGATATAAAGAAAATATTATTAGAAATTCAGTTGATTTAAGTATAAGCGTTTTTAATTTAGAAAGACAATTTAATTGTTCATACGAAACTATAAGTAAACTAGATGGATTAAAGAATAAGGAAGATTTATGCTAAAAATAGATAGTTGTTAATTTTTGAACATTTCTTTTTTGAAAAATGCATATTACAATATCATCTCATTGTTTATTTAATGCAAAGAAATTAAAGATTATTAAAAGTATTATAAAATGTCAAGCAATTAAATTTATATAGATTTCTTTATCTAATAAATAGTAATATTATAAATAGTAATGTATAATAAGTATACAAGGATGGGTTATATATGAAAGAAAAAGATTTACAAAAATTACGCGAAAAAGTAAATGAATTACAAGCCAAAAGAGATTTAGTATTAAATATTAAAAGAGAGATTGCTCTTTTAGAACAAGATGAAAAAGTCCAAAGATATTTAAAATTACTTGCTATTTTAGAAGAAAAAACAACTAAGGGCAACAAAAATATTGATAAATATACTGATGAAAAGTTGCTTTTTTTGGCCCTGAAAGAAATTGGTATATCAAAAGATAGTGAAATATATGTTTATTTAGGTACTTATAAATATAACATGGAAACAAGTATTGTTCATGGTAGTCCAAATATATTAGTTAGTAGAAATGATCCCGATGCTGATTATGCTGTGTATCAAAATTTAGAATCTTTACATGATGAAATAGAAGAAATACCCTATAAGTATATTCCTGAATTTGAAATGAAGCATAAAATTATTATTCCTAAAACTAAGGTAAATAGAAAAGCGTATTTTTATAAGTTACAAACTTTATACTTTGAAACTATGTTTTCAGAATCATTAGATGCTGCGAATGAGAAAATAAATAAATTAGTCAAAAAAGTTTAAATAAAAAGAATTATCGTTTTTACTTTGATAATTCTTTTTCTGTTATATTACAAATACTGGGGTGTAGTATAAGATAAACAAAAGGGTCATTACAATTCCTTCACTCTTAGTTATTTCTCTTTTTGTTTTAGTAAATATATATAATATCAAAGAAGAAAGAATTAACATTACTAAGTCTAACCACTGAAAACTAGCCACTGTTATTGTGCCATAGATTGCTACTGGCACTCCTAAGACTATGCAAATGTTAAATATATTAGAGCAAGTAATATTACCTAATAACAAATCTTGTTCATCTTTTTTAGAAGTTACAATAGTAGTAACAAGTTCTAGTAAAGAAGTACCAAAAGCAATGATTGTAAGCGATATTACTCGGTCGCTTAAGCCAAGTACTTTAGCAATAAGAGAAGCATTATTAACAACCAAATCTCTACCAATTATAATACCAGCAATACCTAGTATAACAAATGCTAAAGAAACTATTAAATTAAATTTTATTTTCTCATTATCCTTCTTCTTTTCCTTTTTTAACAAAGCAAGTGATATTAAATAATGGATAAATACTGTAAAAAATAGGATGATAACAATAACGTCTTGTTATTTGATTAATAACACTACTTTTAAAACTGGTATCTAAAAATAAAACCACAAATAATGCCGATATTAATAAAGCCATAGGTAATTCTTTTTTGAATGTGGTATTTTTAATTTTGATTTTACTTATAATCGCGGCTATGCCAAGAATAAGAAGGATATTGGTAATATTACTACAGATAACATTGCCTAAAACCATATCAGAATTTTCATTAGCAATGGCACTATAGAAACAGCAAACTCTGGGGCACTTGTTCCAAAAGCGACAATCGTTAATCCGATAAACATTTTAGGAACCTTGAAATTTAAAGCAGTCGAAGAAGTCCCGTCAACAAACACATCACACTCCTAGGTCATTGCACCATATTTTAAAGATTAATTGGTAATAAAAAACTTAACGTTTTATTTCGTTAAGCAAATAAAGTATACTGATAGTTTGTGTCTGTAATTATAAATATCTAAGTAAACATTAACACTCCATTATTAATCATTTTCCTTTATAACAACATTACTAACATCTAAAGAATCTTTAACACTCATCACAATTGCATAGTTTACCTGCTCTTTTAAATCATCACTTGTTAATCCTTCATATAACTCATCATTAAAGTTAAGTGTCAAAGTATCACCATCTAACTTAGAATCTGATATAGTAGTTGATGCATTTAAATAGCTCATTAGATTAGTGTTTATTTGGGGCCTTGATTTTAATCTTTCAATTACTATTTCTAACTTATCTTTATTAGTATTATTTAAAAGTGTAACAGGTACATAATAGCTAAATCCATCTTCATTTGCCATGTAGTAAACTGTAGTTTTTATAGTATTTTTAAAGTCAGTTAAATTAGAAATTTCATTAATACCTAGTTTTCTCGTTAAAACATTTGGTAACTTACTACTAGTGTTTGGATAAGAATTTAATAAATTACCCTCAACATAAATTAAGACACCACCTACATTATCTAGTTCTGTTAAAGTATACACTATAGAACTTATTAAATTCTTACTATTAGAATTGGGAATATTTAAAAACTCTTTACTAAAATTTACTTTCAATATTTCATTTTCAAGACTTATATCAATAATCTTTGTCTCTTTAGGAATAATAGGTTTAAAAATCGCGGGTAAATACTCACTTTCTAAAGAACCAATAGTTAACATGTTTAAAAGTTCTTGTATTTTTTTTTCATCATCGGTTTCTTTAGTAGTGGTAGTCATCCTAACTACTAAATCATCTTTATTTAATACATAAATAGCTCTAGGTGGTGCATTTGTATAAGAAATAGATATATCCTTAATTTTTTCTTCTGTTTTAGGAAATGAGATAGTAATAATAAAAACTAATAATGAAAATGTAGTAATAATTAACTTTCTCTTAGCACAGTTTTTTAACACACCGATCACCTAATAAAATATATGAAGAAAAAAAGAAAGTATGCTCTATCTTTCTTTAAAGTTTTATTTCACCTAATTTAATTAATTCAATTACGGCTGAAGCTCTACCACTAACACCAAGTTTTTGCATAGCATTAGAAATATGATTTCTAACTGTTTTTTCACTAATACCTAAAGTTTTAGCAATTTTCTTAGTTGAATAGTTTCTTATTAAATAATCAAATATTTCCTTTTCCCGTGGTGTCAAGATTTTGGTTTTCATTTGTACCTCCTTAGTTACTATAGTATTTTATGAAAAAGGAAATGTTTTGTTCTTAACTATTTATAAATTTTACTGTTACATAAACTTCATTTTTAGAATTTTCATTTACAAGTCTTATAACATTGTTAGCTAAAGAATTTGTTTGCTCCTTAGAAACTAGAGTAACACTCACTGTATCATCTTTAACTTTTACAAAACTATCTAACTTTAATGTTTCTTTAATATTTTTTTCTAACTTTTCTTCTAGTGATCTTGCTTCGCTTATTGATAATAGGCTATTGTAAGCATTATTTTTTTCATCACTTGTTTTTTTAATATCTAAAAGAATTGATTGATAGTTTTCGGTTTCTTTTAAAACACTTTCATCATCTTCTACTCTTAATGATACAAGAATAGAACTTTCTTTTATTTCACTATTAACAGCAGTCGACTCAGTTGAACTATTGCTTTCAATAATTCCTTTTAAACTATTATCACTCATTGTAACATAGTAAATTGACAAAACTAAAATCAAACTAAATAAAGTAACAAACCATACACTTTGTTTATTTATCATACATGCCTCCATCTCTAAAACATTGTATGCCATATATTTTAAAAAATACATAAAACAAACATTATATGTTATAATATAGGTTAGTTGAAAGTGGTGAGACTATGTATGAATTAACATTCTTGTTTGTAAAATTTATCCTTTTTAGTATGGTAGGGTATATATTTGAAACAACTATGTGTGCAATTATTGATAGAAAATGGACTAACAGAGGTTTCTTATGCGGCCCAATTATTCCCATATATGGTGTTGGTAGTATCATTCTTGTTTTTCTTTTAAATGATTTTAAAGATAATATCTTTCTTTTGTTTTTGTTTGGTATAGTAATAACTTCTACAATTGAATATTTAACAGGTTTTACCTTAGAGAAAATATTTCACAATAAATGGTGGGATTATAGTGGTGAAAAATATAATTTAAATGGTTATGTATGTTTAAAAAATTCATTATGTTTTGGTTTAGGTACACCTATAGTTGTATGTGTTTTAAATCCTTTATTTAACACGTTCTTGTTTGATATAAAAGATCCTGTTTTATATGGCATAGGTTTTATATTACTAATTATTTTTATTTTTGATGTTAGTTATTCTGTTGTTGTAGCCTATAATCTTCGTAATCGCCTTATAATTGTTGAAAAACTAAAGAATGATAAGTTAATGAAAATACCTGGTGTTTTAGAAAAAGCTATTAAAAAACGTTTAGGTAAAATTCATAAGTATCCAAAAAGACTTTTAAATTCGTTTCCTAATCTTTTAAAAAGTAATGAAAAAGAATTTGCTCTCATGAAAAAAATTTCCCTAACAGAAAAGAATAAACGAAAAGAAGCCAAACAAAAGAAAAAAAATAATATTAAGAAAACAAAATAGATTTTTACCAAATCTGTTTTTTTTATGCCATAAAATGTAAACTTGATGTCAAAAATTAAGAAAAGTTTTATAAATTTTACCGAAAAAAAAGAAAATCAAGAGTTTTGCTTGAATAGTAATAGTAGGTGATGATAATGACTAAAATAATTTTACAACGAGATTACAAAGACTGTGGGGTGGCATGTCTACTTTATTTAATAACATTTTATCATGGTTATGTGCCATACAACAAATTAAAAGAAGAAACAAAAACTAGTGACTATGGCGTTACAGCTTATGACTTAGTAAAAACTTTAAAAAAATATCATTTTGATGCCGTTGGTAAAAGAGTAGAGTATAGTTATTTACAAAATCTAACTATTCCTGTTATTGTCCATTTACATTTACTTAATGGTCTAGAACACTTTGCAATTTTAGAAAAAATCAAAAAAAATAAAGTTTATTTAATGGATCCAGCCCTTGGTAAACGAGTAATTACTAAAATAGAATTCTTAAAAATTTTTAATAACGTTATAATTGAGTGTTATCCTATTAGTCCTATCCCTAAACTTCCTAAAGAAAAAAATCCTTCTAAGCCTTTTTTAAATATTTTATTTAAATATCGTAAAATAATAGCTATAATTTTAATAACAGAACTTCTCTTAACACTCACAACAGTTTTTACAAGTTTATATAAACGCCTTGGTTTTGAATATCAAAAGTATCCTTTTCTTTCTTTAAGTTTAATTGTTTTATTATCTTACTTTATAAAGTCTATTTTAGATATAAGCAATAATTACTTAAAATTAAAAGTAAAAGAGCAAGTACATATTAGTTACTTAAATAAGTTTTTATGTCATTTATTAAGAATCCCTTTAAGAATATTAACATCATACAAAGATGGTGAGATATTAAATTGTGTTTTAGAAGCCGAAAAAATAAAAGATTTATTTTTAGACTTGTTGTTCGCAGGGTTTATTCAAGTTTTATTTTTAGTCTTTGCTATCATTATTATTTTAAATATTAATATGCATTGTTTTATTTTTATTAGTCTTGGTGTATTAATATATTTACTATTAAGTGTAGTACTGTCCCAAAAATATTATAAAAATATGTTAGAACATTTTGAAATTGATAGTAATTGGGAGTCAAGTATTTTAGAAACTATTCATTTATTGCCATCTATTAAGCACTTTAATTTAGAAGAAAAAGAGAGTAATGATATTTATAATATTTTAAAAAATACTGCAAAATCTAAGACTAAAATAAATAAAAAACTAGCATTATATGGTCTTATTCTAAGTCATTATTTTGACTATTTATTATTTCTATTAGATTTTGTTAGTTTATGGTTTTACTTACAATCCCAGTTTACTTTATATGATTTTCTAACTTTTCAAAGTATCGCAGTTTTCTTCTTAATGCCTTTTAAAGAATTTGGTACTAGTTTACCTAAAATATTTTATTTAAAAAGTATCTTAGAAAAAATAAATGAGTTAACTTTATTAAAAGAAGAAAAAAGTTTAGAAGGTAAATCCCAAGCTATAACAAAAATTAAAGGTGAAAATATAACGTTTAGTTATTATAACCAAGTTGTTTTAAAAAACTTATCATTTGCTTATAATGTGGGCTTTATTTATGTTTATGGTGCCAGTGGTTCAGGCAAAAGTACATTTTGTAAAATACTATGTCAAGAAATAACTGATTATGACGGTAAACTTTATTTGAATGATGTAGATTATAACAAGTTAAAACTAAATGATATTAGAAAGAATGTTGCTTATTTAAGCCAAGAAGAACAATTGTATTCTAAAACAATTATAGCAAATATTCTGTTAGATAGTCCTTTAGATACTGAAAGATTAAATAAGGTATGTAATATTTGCCGAGTAAATGAGATTACTGATAAACTAGTATTTGGTCTTAATACAGTAGTAAATAATAGTGCTTTTTCTGGTGGTGAAAAAAATCGCATATTACTTGCTAGAACCATTTATCAAGAACGTAGTATGTATTTACTAGATGAACCATTAAGTGCCGTTAGTACAAAAATGGAAAAAGCTATAATAAAGGATTTAAAAATCTTTTTACAAAATAAAATGGTATTTTATATAAGTCACCGTAATTTAAAGGATATGATTGATAATACTTTGGTAATTGACAATCCCTTGAAAGGAGGTGATGAACATGATTATGAATGCTAATGAACTTAAAAGTATCACTGGTGGTAGATCGGCATGGGTTATGCTAAGTGCCGTTGCTGGTGGCGTTTTAACGTTTTTATTTGGAATGCTAGATGGCATTTTTAGACCACTTGCTTGTAATAAGTAATAGAAAGGAGTAGTTATGACTTTAGAAGCAAACGAATTAATGAATGTAAAAGGAGGGGCAGTAAACTTAACGGCGGCATTTCTAAGTGCTGTTGTACGTGGATACACATTACTTTTTGAAATGGGCCAAGCCGTTGGTAGTGCTCTTCATCGTGCTTTTTCTGTACGTAATCGTTGTTAAAATTATAAGGGCTACGGCCCTTTTTTTGAAAAGAAATAACATATGACCAAAGAAGAATCAAAGTTAGAGATTGCTAATGCTTTGTTATAGAAAAATATGGATATTAACTTAATATCTGAAATTACTAACTTATCTTTAGATGAACTAAAAGGTCTTAAAAATAACTCATAAAAAAAGTACCAGCCACAGGTACTTTTTTAATATTCAGTAAGATATAAATCGACATATTCATCATAAGTAATATTTTTATCATGCACTTTAGTAGCAATGTCTCTACCTAAGTATCTAATATGCCATGGTTCTTCTTTATAACCAGTTATCTTGGAATTATCTTTTGGGTATCTTACAATGAAACCATATTTATAAGAATTATTAAGCATCCAATCATAATCATTGTCAGTTAAATTATACCAGTGGCTACTACTTCTAATATCAATGGCAAGTCCAGTTTGATGTTCTGAGTGTCCTGGTCTTGCTGAATAAGTATCAACTATCTCTTGTGAGTCTTCTTTTAAATATTTTTCATACAAACCTTTTTGGTAATCATAAGAACGATACGTACTATAAGGTATTAAATAAACATTATCAAGCTTGGCAGCTGCTAAAAGACTCTCAAAATCATCAATAGCTACTTGTCTTAAAAGAAGATTAGGAAATGATGGTATAGCTACTAAATCACTTGGTACATAATCACTTTTAAGAGCATGACTTTTATTAACCAAAACTAAAATACTACTAGGGTCTTTAATATCATTAACTGTTTTATAAAACTCTTCATCTAAATTAAGATTTACTCTTGTAACAGCATCACTAGCACTTATATTTTCTTTTGTCATATAAGCTTTATAACGTTCAAGTTTATCTAGTGATAAATTAGGTATACTCATAAATTCAGTTATATCTGTATAAGGCATAGTAAGTAAAATACTAATATTTCTTTCACTTAAATTATCATATATATCATTTATAGTACTAGCAGAATACCCTTTTTCTAATAAACTATTCGCGTCACTCACAAAACTACTAGTAGCCCGTACATTAACGCCTTGTTCTTCTAATATTTGTTCTTTTGTCTTACTTTCATTTTCTATTTTTTTTGGTATCTTTTTATACATAGTAAAACCTAATATCATTAAAATTAAAATTAAAATTATTAAAAGTATAACTAATAAAACAATTTCCTTTTTCTTCTTCATAATGTCACCTTCTTTATATAATTATATGATAAATAAAGATTTAAAAAAAGACTTAAATTAATAAAATACATAAAGTAGCATAATATTAACTAGGTGATTTTGTGAAAAAAGTATGGTTAATAATATGTTTATTTCTTTTTATACCGGGGGTTTTTGCCGAAACAAAGGCTGATTTAGCCCCCAATAGTAAAAGTGCTATTTTATTGGATTTTGATACTGGTAAAATTTTGTATAGTAAAAATGATAATGAAGTGTTACCACCTGCTAGCATGACAAAAATCATGAGTATGTTACTAATTATGGAAAGAATAGATAATAAAACGCTTTCTTTAACTGATGAAGTAACTATTAGTGAAAATGCGGCTAGTATGGGTGGCAGCCAAGTTTTCTTACAAGCTGGTGAAACTTATAAAGTAGAAGAATTATTAAAAGGGATTGCTATCGCTTCTGGTAATGATGCAGTTGTTGCTATGGCTGAAAAAATATCAGGTTCTGTCGATGATTTTGTTGCTTTAATGAATGAAAAAGCTAAAAGTTTAGGGCTTACTAATACCAAATTTTTAAATCCACATGGCCTTGATACAGAAGGACATGTTACTACTGCCCGTGATATGGCTACTTTAGCAAGAGAACTTATAAAACATACTAGTATTTTAAAGTTTACAAGTATCTATGAAGACTATTTAAAAAAGAGTGATGGATCCAGTATCTGGCTTGTAAATACAAATAAATTAGTAAGATTTTATGATGGGGTTGATGGCTTAAAAACTGGCTTTACTAAAAATGCTGGTTATTGTCTTACAAGTACGGCTAAGAAAAATAATACTAGATTTATAACAGTTGTTATGGGAGCAGAAACAAGTGACAAACGTAGTAGTGATACTGTAAATATGTTAAACTACGGCTTTAATACTTATGAAACAAAAATTCTTTTGAAATCCAGTGATTCTCTTGGTAAGAAAAGAGTAATGTTAAGTAATATTGAAGAGGTAGACTTAAATTTAAAAAATGACTATGTAAAACTTTTAAAAAAAGATGAACAAATGCCAAAGTATTCATATAGCATTGCCACTGACTCTTTAGTAGCGCCTATAAAAAAGGGGGATATAGTAGGTCATGTTTCAGTTATTGATGAGTCAGGTAATATTGTTGATGAGTTAGAAGTTACAGTAAACGTAGATATTAAGAAATCTAATATAATTGAAAATTTCATTAAAAATTTAAAGCATTTAACAACTGGTAAACTAAAAATAACATAAGATGAATACCTAAATGTACAGAAAACTATAGACATAACAAATATTAAAGTTAATTAAAGAGAGTCTGAGATATTAAAATCAGATTCTTTTTTGTTATTAAAAATAACCAGCTAAATACTAGGTGAATTGAAAATTGTATGCTAAAATAATTACATAAGATATTTGGAGGTGTAATATGAACCTGTTAGGCAGCAAAACAATTGAAACAGAAAGATTGCTTTTAAAAATTTCTAAAATGGCAGAGCAAAAAAGATTATGGGAGATTCTAATGATACCGAGCGTAAACAAATGGTATTTAGTAGGTGCTAAAAAACACGCAGGCGATCCTACTCACTGGGCTTGGGAAACGCAAGAAAAATTTTATGAATCTAAAGTAGCAAAAGCAGATAATAAAGACACGTTTGTGTGGAGTGTAGTTCTAAAAGGACAGTACACTTCTAGTGGGCAAGAAGAAGTAATTGGTCAAGTGTCAGCCCAAAGAAGGGAAGAAGACATTACTATTCGTGATGTTGGCTGGTATATTGATCCTAATTATCAAAAGAAAGGCTATGCAACTGAAGCGGCAAAAGCAATGATAGATTATATGTTTAAAGATGTAGAAATAAATAGTATCTTATCAGAGGCTGTGAAAGATAATGAAGCATCTTGTAAAATTTTTGAAAAATTAGGCTTTAACAAAATTGGTGAAGAAACCCAAGAATCACCTTATACTTTTTACGATGGTTTATTAACTTTTTCTATATACGAATTAACAAAGGAGAAATATTTTAAGAATGAAAATAATTGAATATACAGATGCATACTTAGAAGATATGAAGGATTTATTAGTTGAACTTGAAGAATATATTTTAAAGATTGATAAAGATAATCTTGATAGAATACACCCTGAATATAGAGAAAAAATGCTTCTTTTAGACTTAAATACTATTAAAGAAAATAATGGTAAGGCGTATTTAGCTGTACAAAACAATAAAGCAATTGGTTTAATTGTGGGTTTTGTAAGAAAATACGATGAATATGATTATTTAGACTATAAATGTCCAAAAGCAGGTATAATATCAGAACTAATTGTTAGGAAAGATAGTAGAACTAAAGGTGTTGGTAAAATGCTTATGGATAAGATAGAAAAATATTTTAAATCAATTGGATGTGAATATGTTTTTGTGGATTGTTTTGCTTATAACGAAAAAGGTCGTCTTTTCTATGAAAAGATGGGTTATCATCCAAGAATGATTACCAATATAAAGAAAATAGCTTAAAAATGCTTGCATATGCAAAAAACAGCATTAAACTCAATTAACTATAAAAAAAGATACTATTTAATTGGCGATTAGGATGCAATTTATGGTTAGATTTGAATGATTTAGATTGCAAAAACTGTAATTTTGAATTTAATGATTTTAATAGGAAGTGTAAAAATATGAATGATGGAAAATTAAAATTAAGGCAATTAATTGATAGCAATGATGATTACAAAAAATTAGAAAAATGGTATCAAGAAGAAGAAATATATTCACATTTTGAACAAAGAAAATTAAATTATAAAGAAATAAAAGAAAAATATTATCCAAGAACATTAAAAGAGGCTAAAATTCCCGTTTATATGATTGAATATGATAAAATACCAATAGGAATAATACAATATCAGCTAATAAACTCTGAAAATAAGAAACTTTATAATATTAATTATAATAAATGTTTTGAAATAGACATCTTTATAGGAGAATTAAACAGGCAAGGACAAGGTATTGGTGAAAAAGCAATTAATCTTTTAAGCAAATATTTATTTAAAGAAGAAAATGCCGAATCTTTAGTTATGTGTCCTTTAAAAGATAATATACCTGCAATTAAATGCTATAAAAAATGTGGCTTTAAAATCAATAATTTATTTAAAACAGAAGATACTATTGGCGACTTACAAGAATATTTTTTAATGATAAAAGAACGATAATTTTTAATAGGGGATTTAATAAATAAATTTTGCTTAAGAATATTAAAGAGAGTTAAAACATATTACAGCATGACTTTAAAAAGAATAATGAATATATTAAGTCTAAATTTAGCCAACACCTTTTTAGATTTTTTAGCATTAGCAAATAAGAACACATAATGTAGATAAGGGATTGTTTTGCCAAAATATAGATAATTTTAAGAAAAAAGACTATGAAATTATTTCTTGTAAGTCTTTGCCATGAAAAATTGCATTAAACAATTGACAAACAGTATAAAATTTAGTAGAATGTCATTGTTATTGAAAAAGAAACGAGATCCACTCGTTCACCTTAGTATAATAGTACTGGGTTAAAATTAAAGAAATTGTTGTTTTATTGTTTTTTATTTCTTTCAATTTTATAGGTGGATCTTCGGATCCGCTTTTTCATTGTATGGAGGTGCATTTTTATAGCAAAGAAAACAGATGAATTACCAATTAATGATAATATTCGAGTAAGCGAATTATTGGTAATCGGACCTAATGGGGAACAAATGGGAATTAAGTCTTTACAAGATGCGAAGACTATTGCCAATTTTGCTGGTTTAGATTTAGTATTAATGAGCGGTGATGCCGTTCCAGCAGTTGGTAAAATTATGGACTATAATAAGTATCGTTATGAAAAGCAAAAAAAAGCTAAAGATGCTTTAAAAAAACAACGTGAAACAAATAAAGATATGAAAGAGTTTAGATTATCTCCTAATATAGATGTTCATGATTTTGATACACGTGTTAAAAATGCTTTAGATTACTTAAATAAAGGCCATAAAGTACGTGGTTTTATCCGTTTCAAAGGAAGACAAATGGCTCATCCAGAATTAGGACGTGAAGTGTTAAACAATTTTGCTTTAAAACTAGAAGAAGTAAGCATAGTAGAAACGCCAGTTAAACAAGATGGCAGAAATATGTTTATTATTCTAGCACCAAAAAAATAAGGAAAGAAGGAAGTTAAAGATGGCTAAGGGACCAAAAATGAAAACTCATAAAGCAAGTAGTAAAGTTTTCAAAAAGAAAAAAAATGGAGACTTAACTTACAAAGTTGGTGGCGGTAACCACAAAACAAGTAAGGATAGTTCAAAACAAATTCGTCAAAGACGTAACAAAGGTGTATTAAGTAAAGGAGAAGCTAGCAGAATTAAATCTGTTATCTAGTAAGGTGGTGAAAATATGGCAAGAGTTAAAGGTGGAACTGTATCAAAAAACAGAAGAAGAAAAGTATTAAAACAAGCAAAAGGTTATTTTGGAAGCAAACATCGTTTATATAAAACTGCTCAAGAACAAGTTTTCCATAGTGGAGCTTATGCTTATAGAGATAGAAGACAAAAGAAAAGAGATTTCCGAAAATTATGGATTACTCGTATCAATGCTGCATGTCGTATGAATGATATTAGTTATTCTAAATTCATGAATGGTCTTGCTATTGCAGGTGTAGAAATTAACCGTAAAATGTTAAGTGAACTTGCAATTGACAATCCTAGTGCATTCACTGAATTAGTTGCAGTTTCTAAAAAAGCTTTAAATGGTGAAGTAGAAGCACCTAAAAAAGAAGAAAAGAAAGTTGAAACAAAAAAAGAAACTGTTAAAGAAGAAAAAAAAGAATCTAAAGATTATAGTAAAATGACTTTAACTGAATTAAAAGCTGTTGCAAAAGAACAAGGCATTAAAGGTTATTCTACTATGAAAAAAGATGAATTAATCAGTAATTTAAAATAATGTAAAGCCCCCTTTTTTATGGGGCCTTTTTTTGCTATAATTTATTTATAATTTAAAGAAAAGGTGAATATATGAATATTTATGATACTATAATAATTGGTGGTGGACCAGCTGGTTTATGCGCGGCAATCTATTTGTTAAGAGCAAATAAGAATGTATTATTATTTGAAAGTGAAACACTAGGTGGGGCTATTACTAAAAGTGATATTGTCGAAAATTATCCTGGTATTTCTGAAATATCTGGTTTAGAACTAGGTAGTAATATGGCTAATCAGGCTAAAAATTTAGGTCTAGAAATTATTATGCAAAAAGTTTTGGCAATTACTAAAGAAAAAGACATATTTTCTGTTTCAGTAAACAATAATAAATATTATGCTAAAACTATCGTGTATGCAACTGGTACTAGACCACGTATGTTAGATTGTAAGGGAGCAGTGTCATTTATTGGTAAAGGGGTTAGCACGTGTGCTACTTGTGATGGTTTTTTCTTTAAGAATAAAAGCGTTTTAGTAGTGGGTGGCGGAAATACTGCTTTAACTGATGCTTTGTATTTAAGTAACATTTGTTCCCATGTCTACATTTCTTACCGTCGTGACAACTTAAGAGGTGAACCATTAAAAATAAAAAGACTTAAAAGCAAAGAAAATGTAACTATTCTTTATAACAGTATTGTAAAAGAAATTATTGGTAAAGATGTGATAGAAAAAGTGTCTCTAACAGTTGATGATGCTCCAAAAGAAATCAATGTTTCTGGTGTATTTGTTGCGATAGGTTCTATTCCTAATACTGAGCTTATTAAAGATTTAGTTACTCTTGATCAAAATGGCTATGCTTTAAGTAATTATCAATTAGAAACGACTGTTCCTGGCCTTTACGTAGCAGGGGATGTTAGAGAAAAAAATGTAAGACAACTTACAACCGCCGTTAGTGATGGCACGATAGTATCTAAAGAAATATTAGACTATTTAGAATCTTAACAAATAAGACTATCTATGATACAATCTATTTATGAAAGGAAAAAAATTATGAATATAACAATTTTTAAAAGAGCAGTGGCTTACTTATTTGATATTTTAGTAGTATCTATGATTGTTTCACTATTATCATATTTACCAATTTTAAATCCGAACCGAACATTATATAGTGAAAAATATAATGAACTAGTAAATGTCTATGAACAATACGAAAACAAAGAAATTAATGAAAGCGAGTATGATGAAGCAAGAATTCCCATTTCTTATGAATTATATCGTTTAAATGTTTATTATGTTGTTTTGGATGTTATTATTGTTCTTCTATACTTCGGTGTCGTTCCATATTTCTTTGATGGTCAAACAGTTGGTAAAAAGCTATTCCAAATTAAAATAGTTAGTAATGATGATAAACGACTTACAATAACTAATTATTTACTTAGAACTATTGTTTTAAATAACATTTTAATATCCGTAATATTACAATGCATTGTAAGTTTCATAAGTGTCGATAACTACTACTTACTATATCAAAATGTTAATATAGTAGGTTACATTATAATGTATATTAACTTATTTATGATTATTGTAAGAAAAGATAATCGTGGTTTACATGACTTTGTCGCTGGTACTAAAGTAAAATACATTGGCTATGAAGAGAAAAAAAGAGAAGCCAAAATAGAAGAAGAACAAGCTGTTTTAATTAGTGAAAAAGAAATAAAACCTAAGAAATCTAAAGAAGATAAAACAACTCCAATAAAAAAAACTAAAAAAAATAAATAACAAATATTATATAACCTGTAAAGTAAACAAAGCACGCTTTATAGGTTTTTATTTATAGAATAGTAAAGTAGCTGTTTTTTAACTATTCAGATTTGCTTTTTTATATAATTTGTACTATAATTTGACTATATACTTATTTCATAGAATTTTTCTTTGTATAGGAGTAATTAGAAAAGGTGGAAATTTATGATTAACATTATCGTAATAATATATTATATTTTATTTGCATTCTCGTTTATATTTGGTATGTACTTTGCTATAACTGGTTTATTTGGTTTTAAAAATTATCATAAAAGTATGTTTGGGAGGCATAAGCCAAAATATAAATTTGCTATAATAGTACCTAGTAGGAATGAAGAAAAAGTAATTGGTGCTTTAATTAAAAGTTTAGACAAACAAAATTATCCAAAAGATTTATATGAAACAATAATTGTTCCTAACAATTGTACTGATGATACAGCAGGGGCAGCCAAAAAAGCGGGTGCAACTGTTATGGAATGTACAGTTCCGGTAAAAGTAAAAGCCGATGTTTTACAATTTGTTTTTAAAAAATTAAAACCACGTAAAGACATTGATGCTTATGTTATATTTGATTCAGATAATTTAGTTCATCCCAATTTCTTAGCTCGCATGAATGATGCCTTATGTGAAGGTGTAGAAGTAGCACAATGCTTTAGAGACTCTAAAAACATGGGCGATAACTGGTTAACAGGATCATATACATTATTTTACTTTATCCAAAATTTCTTCTTTAATCGTGCTCGTATGAATTTTTCTGGTTCAGCGGCTATAAATGGTACTGGCTTTGTTATTAAAAAAGACGTTGTAAAAGATGGCTTTCATACTAAAACATTGACAGAAGATTCTGAGTTTACTGGCCAGTGTGCTCTAAGGGGTATCCAAGTTGCCTTTGTAGAAGAAGCTATAACTTATGATGAACATCCTCAAAGCTTCTGGGCAAGTTGGAAACAAAGAAAACGTTGGACAAGTGGTACGATTGCTTGTCTGCAAATATATGGTAAAAGATTAATGAAAACATTCTTTAAAACAGGTAATATTTCCTGCTTTGATATGTGCATGATGTATTTAAGTCCTATTGTTATGGTCTTAGGGTTCTTCCTATCTATTGTTTTATTTATTTTCCATGTTACTGGTGTTGAACTGTTTGATTTCTTCTCATACTTATATGCCATGGGATTAGTATTCTTTATTTTCTTCTATTTTGTCAATGTTGCTTTAAATATCTTTGTTATCAAATATAATAAAAAGAGTGTTAAAACATTACTTTCTGGTATTATTTTATTTAGTTTATTCTTAGCTACTTGGATACCAATTAATATTATTTGTATTTTCAAAAAAACTAATAGTTGGGAAGAGATAAAACACGACCGAAGTGATGTCGATTTAGACTCATTAATTAGTTAGAGGCATGCCTCTTTTTTTCTTGCCTAATTTAATATCATATGCTAAATTATATTTAGCTTGGTGGTGAATAAATTGAAAAAGAAACTTATTATATTAACATTCTTAATATTTATTTTTTGTTCTTTATTTATAAGTTTCCTTTACTATAAATATTTCTTAAAACCAATAAATGTAGTAGATTATAATTTAGAAGTTAATAAATCTGATATTTATGTAACACTAAATTTAAAAAAAAGTATGTCTAAACTTGTTTGTGCATATGATGGGCTTGAAGTTTTAGTTCAAAATAACACCTGTAAATTTAAAATTCAAAATGAAGAAACTACCATTGAAATTAAGAATAACTATAATAAAATAAATTATAGTGTAAATCCAAATATAAATAAAGTAGTGGATTTCACATTAAATAAAACAGATTATTACTTACCTATTGGTGGTAAAGATAGTGTCTTATTATCTGCCTTAAAACTAGGTAATGTAGAAGAGGCAATATCTTTAACGAGTGAGGATGAAAGTATTGTTAAAACCAGTCAAAACACTATAATAGGTGTAAATCCTGGTACTACTAATGTTTCTGTTTCTTTAGAAGATGTTACAAAAAGCATTAATGTTACGGTAACTGATTTAATAACAACGCCAAAAGTCATAAATAGAAAACCCAAAATGACTTGTAATCGTTATTCAAAAGAAGAAAGTAGTTTATTAGATAAAATTCTTTTAGATAGAATTAATACCGCGGGTTATAAGACTAGGGCAGGCGTTGTTGCCGCACTTCGTTTTATAACACTTGAACTTCCCTATAAAATACCTTATTTCTTTGAAAATGGCCGTTTAAATAATAATACTGGCGGTGATTATGTTGATGGTGAGGGTAGATTTTATCATAAAGGTTTATATTTAAGTAGTGATAAATTTAGTGAATTAAAAAAGACTTGGTTTGGGCCTTCTATTTGGGGGTGCCCTTTAACTAACTGGCAAGATGAGGCTGGGTTTAAACCAGGCGTAAAATATCCTAACGGTTTAGATTGTAGTGGGTTTGTAACATGGGCTATGTATAATGGTGGTTTTGATGTTTCTGATACAGGTGCTGGTATGAATAGTTTTACGGATGATGATTTAAGTGACTTAGGAGTACATATTCCTATAACTAGGTCATTATTAACAAGTGGTTCAATTAAAGCAGGTGACTTAATAGGGTGTGATGGTCATATTGCTTTAGTCGGTGCTATTAAAGATGGCATGATTTATGTAGCTGAATCAACAACTTATTATGATGGAGTAGTAATGCATCCATACACAATTAACGAACTATTAAACGAACCATTTTTGGACTATGTTATAAATATGGATAGTTATTATGGGTCTCAGGGTAATTATACTGATTATTTTGAATAGTATAAAAGATACTTTCGACATAGTTCGGGAGTACGTGATTTTATGCGACAAAACTTCCTAAAATCTCCTATTGATTAATTAAAAATGAGGTTTTATAATAAACCTCGAACCTTTAGTTGTTAGGCGTCCTCTAGAATGGAGGATAGTTATGAGTAAAAAAGATTTTTTAATTACTTTTTTAATCTTACTAATTTTTTTATTAGTCGGATTATTATATGCAGTAATAATATAATAGTCACCTTACCTTATTTAAAATAAAAAAAACGTCTAAACAATGTGTTTGGACGTCTAAGAACAAAACCGAGGACGTCTAGCTCAGAAAAACTAGAGGTTCTCTTTTTTTATTATATGAGAATTATCTCATTACATACATGTTAACATAAAAGTACTTGAAATAAAAGAGTAAATTTTGTAAAATAAGAGAAGAATAGGAGAGATAAATCATGGGGACTTTGTCAAATTTTTAGACCACTTTTTGGGAGGGTATCAGAACTAGAAATGGATTTTTCAAAATTATTAGGAGATAAATACCCTATAG
>JABLTO010083753.1_pt1 | contig 25184 bp, 21 predicted proteins | sample 7160091 | NCBI WGS metagenome assembly JABLTO01 (sample SAMN14651225, study PRJNA627086) | human gut metagenome | isolation source: feces | host: Homo sapiens
GATTTCTTCTTGTCAATAATCTTATTCTTATACTTAACAAGCTGTCTTTCAATTTAAAACATTGCTGGGAACCGAGAAGCTTTCATCCGCTCTCTCGGTCACTTAGCACTCCTTTTCTATGAGTGCTAAGTGTATTGTACTCATCTTGGCTCAAAAAATCAAGGCTTTTTTTGCAGATTTTTATGAATAGTTTGTGAATTATTAGATATATGACGTGCCTAAGCATATTATTATTTAAAATGTACGAATAATGGATGTTTTTTCTCCGTCTTTTCGTCCTTTAGCACTCCTATCGTGCTAAAAATAAAAGTCCCTGCAACTTTCGCTCACAGCTCCCACTCAGAGCCACAAACGATTGTTGCAGGGGCTTTCTTCATCTTACCGGTCACTCCATTTTGAATTTCTCAAGACATATCCTGTCTTCGATGAGCGCCAGATGAAACTTTTTCAGGCGTCGCAAAAGAATCATTCAGCTTGGACTCGTGTGGATCGACTCCCCTCTCCTGCGCCGCCCAAATATCAATTTACTTGCCGCTCACACTCCGCAGCCGCTCGTACTCCTTGTCAGCCGCAATGGCTTCCTTCGTGAAGGAGTTGTTCTTCCACCATGCAACGAGGGCCGCGATGACCGTAATGCCGCTCGTCACCAGCTGGTTGAGGGTCTCGCTCTCGATGGGCAGCGGGCTCTTGCCGAGGGCACACAGCACCTGGTTCAGCAGCGCCAGCAGCAGGCAGGCAGTACGGGCGATGGTGCCCGCAGAGATCTTGAAGTTCATAGTCTTATCCCCTTTCGTGTTCATGTTCGTGTGTTTCGATGTCGGTCATTCTGTGGTTCAGCACCTGAATGTCCCTCTGGATGACCGGGATCTTCTCCGCAAATCCGTTGTGCTTGCGGACTTCCCGTGTCAGCTCCTCAATTTTGTACTCCATCACGGCATTGGACCGCGAGTTCGCGATCAGCACGCCGATCAGAGTCACAACGCCGCTGAGGATGGCGGCAATGACGGTCTCCATCGGCGCTCACCCCTTCCACCGGCTTTTCTCTTTGCGCACGTCCACATGCACCCAGCCGTTGGCTCTGCCGAGACCGGGCGGGTAGATGCCGCAGCCGCCAGCGTTGCCCAGCAGCTTGTCCGCATAAGCGTACACGTTCTCCACGCTGATGCCCTGCACCTGGATGTCCGCCGCCTTGCCGTACAGATGCTGGCTGAACTTCGCCGCGTTCTTCTGTTTCGCGTTCCAGCTCGCCGTGCGGAACCCGCTGGTGATCGTCACCGGCTTGCCGAAGTGCACCCGGACCTTCTCCAGAATATCAACGAGTTCCGTGTCGATGAATACCGGGTCGGACCCGTCCCGACAATAAAACTCCCGGACCTTGAAATGTTCCGAGAGCTTCTGGTTGCCGTTTTTCAAAATGGAGTAAGCCTCAATGCCCAAAATATCACCTTTCCTTTCAAACTCTGAACGAGCCGTTCGCCCGTTTCAGTGCCATGGATGCCGCCAGTGGTTCCAGCCGAAGTGACGCTGTCTCTGCCTTCGGGACAGCGCTTGCCGCGATCTGAATATCACCCGTAACCGCATCCATTTTGATTTGCGCCAAAAGCTTGTCCTCGTCCATGGTGACATAGGTGTTCGTGCAGTCCTCGCCGCCCAGGGTCAGGCTCACTTCCAGCGTCGTGTTTTCCTTGTCCTTCACCGCGAGGATGTTCTGGTAGCTTCCGCCGTCCACGACAGAGCCCACCGGGTTCGTCTCGGTCACACCATCCAGGTTCCGGGTGATGACGTGGGTCTCGAAGGCTCCCACTTCTACCGTGCACTCTGCCTTCACCCCGCCACACTCGGCCGTGATGACTGCGGTGCCCTTCTTCAGGCCCTTCACGGTTCCGTATTTCGTGATCTCCACGATGCCCTTCGGTGCAGCGGTCACCGTTACTTTGCGGAAGAAGGTGTTTGTCGGCCCCACGCCCACAAGGAGCTGGAACTCCATCCCCTTCGTCAGCTGAAGCGTCTCCACGTTCATCACAACGGCCCCCACGTTCAGGGTCTTCATGGTCGGGTGCAGGTTGTACTCCAGCGTGATGGTCGAATGGCCCTTGTTGCTCTTGTACTGGCTCACCCAGAGAAGGCCTTCGTAGTAGTGGGCTGGGTTGTCTTCCAGCGCCATGCGTACCCGCTGGCCTTTCAGGGTCTCGCAGATGGTGGTGTAAGCGGTCTCCCAGTCCCAGTTCGGAATATCATTCTCGAGGTAGAACTCGATCTTTCCGGTGCGGTTGTCGAAGGTCGGCTTGCCCGAAACGCTCTGGCTGTAGTCCAGATTTCCGTCCCGTCCGGGTACGGTCACAAACTTTGTGCGCTCGATGGGCGGGCTGATGACCGGCCGCGAGGATGGGATGAGATACCAGTCGTCCCAGGTGTTGATGTAGTCCTCGCCTACATTGATAATAAGAGAATGATACATCCTTAACCTCCGCTGCTCATATACCGGATCGTGGACTGGATCGCCTTCCACGCCTTGCCTGCCGTACCAAAGGTCGAAGCCTGCAGGGTGGTCAGGTTGGCCGTGTCGCCGAACGTGAATTCCTTTTCCTCGGGTGCATCCAGCGGGATGACCTCTTTCGTGCAGAGGATCCAGTTTTTCAGTCCGTGCGCTTCGCTGATGCACCGCACATTCTTGAGGAATCCCAACCGGTCCACGTCCACGCCGGTATCTGCAAGATCCGCGGCGTTGATGGTGATGCTGCCGGTGAACTGATCCGGGTTATATTTTTTCAGTTCCTCCAGACCTTTTGCCCGCAGGGATTCCGGGCTCGACTTCGTGCCGTCCACCGTCATCATGCGCTGGCACAGGCCGTACAGTTCAATGGATTTGTCGTTTCGCACCTCCACCTTGATGGGACTCGTGCTCGAGAAGATCCACCAGCCGCTGGTCGCATAGCCCATCACGATGATGGAGTTCACGATGGTGTTCGACTTCAGATAGTACGAAAGGTCCAGCAGGTTCACGCCGAACTGGATCACTTGCTCCGATTCGTCCGTGACTTCCGCCAGATAGTCGAGATACCGCCGGTAGACCTTCTTTCCGTCTTCCATTTTGACGGTTTTCCGCACCCGCAGAAATCCCCCGTAGTTTCCCACAAGGTTCGAGTCCAAAACGCTCCAGCAGTCGCTGATGGCCTTTGTTTCGGTGGTGTCCTTGTCTGCGTCCGGCTTTACCACGGTTACAGAACCCAAATTGAAGGTTTTTCCTTCGATGGCGAAGTTCGTTCCGTAGTCTCCGTCCGGCGTTACGGCAAGGCGTACCAGTTCTTCGGTGGCATAGGCCCGGTTCTCGATAATGCAGTCCCGGTCCTGCAAATATCCAAGTTCCCCCTCACAGGTCACTTCGATATCCAGATCAAAGTTCTTGTTCAGCTCGGTCACATACCCCATGAAGATCTCCACGCCGTCTTCCTCCACTGAGATCACGGTGGTCTTCAGGGCCAGCTTGTCGTAATAGGGGTTTATCGCCGGGACGGTGAAGACAAAGGAACCGAAGCTGTTCTTTTCCAGCGTCAGTTCCGGCTCCAGAACGATCGGCAGTGTTTCATCGGAAGCATCGTGCAAAGCGTACCGTTCGGTCCAGTAGTAGCCGGTTCTGTCCGCATTGCCTGCGATCTTCCCGATGTACACCGCATAGCCCTGCTTGTAGGTCATGCGGAACAGGTAGTGCTTTTCTGCGGTCGCTGCGCCGTCGGTCACCCGCACGGTCAGCTTGTGGTCCACGCCGTACTCGCCCAGCGGCAGCAGTGCGCTCCCGACCCACACCGTGTTGTTGGTCTCCCCGTCCACGGGCGTGTAGGTCCGCAGTACCGTCTTGCCGTCCAGCAGTTCGGTCACGGTCATCTCGTCGCCGTCCTCGTCGTGTACGCTGTATGCCACCCGGAAGTCGTTGTGCTTCGTGTGCACCTGCTCGGTGCCAAAGTAGTAGCTGCTGATCTCCGGGATGTGGTTTCCCCGCAGGATGCCGTCCTCGCCGACGCCAGCCGTGTCGTACAGTACGATGCAGGGCAGGACATATGCCGCCTCGTGTCCGTGATTTTTGCTGCTGGTATCGTAGAGACGGTTGTTGCGGATCGTCGCGATGTAGACCGCGCCGTACTTGTCACCGTCCTGCACATACGTGTTGCTGTCGGGGTCCAGCTTCGTGTCGTAGTCATCGGTCGTTGAGCGCAGCAGCAGGGACACGTTGTTTCCAACGCTGCTCACCAGTGCATTCACCACCGTGGCGTTGAGCAGGTCGCCGTCCGAATAGGACCACGACGCCAGATCACCTCGCGAGAGGATGAAAAAGCGGTGCGATCTTGTCGAAGTCACCGTACTTCCGTTCGGCGAATACTTGATCCGCACCGGCTTGCAGGCCGCAAGGGTCAGCGCATCGAATACACCCTGGTAGTAGTTTTCCAGCACATCCGGGATCTTCGAGTCTGTGTCGTACTTCGCATATTCCGGCAGCTCGTAACTGTTGCTCGATTTTTTCCACTCGTAGGAGCCCAGCACCCCCGCCCGGATCAGCATCGTGTGTCCGCCGCCGTTCACATCGCTCTGGTAGTTGTGCTTCGCCACGATGTAGTTCACTTTGCTGCCGCGCTCCAGCATCGGCACGATGGTCCCCTCGGCAAGGTCCCCAAGGCTTGTCTTCATGTCGCATCACCTCACCTTCGCCGCCACACGTCTGCCCATCTCGCTGTCGATGTAGCCGATGGTCTTGCGCCCGTTGATGTTCACGCTCATGCCCTTGATGCTCTGGGCCACGCCGTCCATGTGGGCCCCCAGAGCGCTGATGGCATTCAGGGTCTCCGCATTCGATGCCTGCTTCAATCCATTTTGAATTTCAGCCTGCGCCTCGATCTGGGCCGCCATCTTCCGGCTCACATCGTCGTCCAGAGTCATGGCTTTCGTGGTGGCTTCAAAGGCTCCTGTAGCCTCGTCCGCGCTCTCGATCACGTTCGAAAGGTCCACCACCGGCGTGATCTGGGGCGTGTACTCGTAGTCATCCCCCATGACCCGGTCGATGGTCGAAAGGGCTCCCCGTGCAATGTCCACAGCGTTCTCGGTCATGTCGGTCACGGCGTTGTCCACATCGTCAAAGCCGTCTTCCACGCCGTCTGCAAAGTCCTTGTTCAGGTCCTTGCCCACGTCGTAGATGCCACTGCCCTGGCTCTGCTTTTTCTTGTTGGCGTACCATGCAATGCCGCCGATGACCGCCGCAATGGCTCCCACGATGAGGAATACCCACCAGAATTCGGAGAGGAAGCTCATCAGCACACCGCCCACGTTGCTCAGTACGGTGCCAATGTTGCCCAGCGTTTCGACCACGCCGCCGCTTCCCTGCGCCATCTTGCCGATCTCGCCCATGGCCTGTCCGATCACCTCGGTCAGCTGCCCCGAGCCATTTTGAATTCCGGGCAGGATGTCTTCGGCAAACAGCTTTGCCACCCATTCCCGGGCACTCTTTCCTGCATCGCTGAAGGCAAGGTCCATGCCGAATGCAAAGGCCGAAGCCAGCGCTCCGCCCCAGTCGCCCTGCAAGGCGCTGGAGATGGCCGAGATGAATTCAGTCTCCATCTGAACACCTTCGTCGCTGGACATCCAGCCAAATGCATCGCTGAAGGTCTGCTTCATGCCTTTCGACATGCCTGCGGATACCTTCGTCATCACGGTCTGGAATGCCTTGCTCACTTCGCCCCAGTGGTCCTGGATCGAGTTTGCAAAGATCAGCATGGCCCGCTTGCCCGTGTCTTCCATGTTCAGCGCGTCGGCCAGGTTGGACGCGAACCCGATGAACGAGCTTTTCGAGGAGAGAATCTCCGACTGCTTGCTGTCATAGGTGGCTGTTCCCGGGGTCAGCTCCGCCAGTTCTGCCTGCAGCTTGTTCGTCTGCTGCATCTGGTAGTTCAGGTTCTTCAGGGCGGTCACCGTGGAAAGGATGGCGCTGGTCGTCCCCTGGAAGCGTGCTTTCCGGGCTTCCTCGCTGTCCTTGCCGTACTGCTCCACCGCCTGCTCGTAAGCGCTTTCCCGTTCGCTCAGGCTGCCGTCGTCGTAGGCCGTCGAAAGGATGTCCATCCGGGTCTGCATCCGGCTCTGCGCACTCGAGATCGCGTCGATCTGCGCTTCGATCAGCTCCAGTTCCTGGTTTGCAATGTCCGCCTGCAGCTGGGCCGCTTCGGTCTGGGCGTCCAGCAGGTCGTTGTAGGCTTCCAGCGTCCGCAGGTCCTGTTCGCCGTACTGCGCCTTGAGGGTGTCGTACTGCTCCTGGGTGTTGGCCAGCTTCTTCTGCTTGATGTCCAGTTCGGCCGTCATGTACTCGGTTTCCCGGTTCAGCTTGTCGGTCTTCGTGGCGGTCTTGTCGTTCTCCGCCGTCCACAGGCTGTACTGCTTCTCCAGCGTGCTCAGATTCGTGTCGTAGCGTTTCGCCACATCTTCGAACAGGTTCGTGTACTGCTCGGCTTTCAGCTTTGCAAGGCTCGTTTTCTCGCTCAGCAGGTCCGCGTAAGCCTGTCGGGTTTCGGTCTTGTCCGCGCCCCATTTTGAATAAAGCTCGTCGTACTTTGCCTGTGCAATGGCCACCCGGTCGGTCTGGTTCGCGATCTCCGCCGCAGCATTCTCGGTCTTCTTCGCCAGCAGCGTGTCGGCGTCAGCCGAATACTGGTTCTCGGTCTGCCACAGCTCGTATTCGCTGTCCATGGCTTCCCGCAGGGCCTTGTTGGCTTCCAGCCGGGTCTTGTACTTCTCGCTGATCCGCTGGGCGAGGGTCTTCTTGGTTTTGCTGGTGGTGCTTTTCGCGGTCGTCCCTGTCCCGCCGGAGCCGCCGGAATTGTTGTCTTCCTGTGCTGCTTCGATCAGGTCGTCCGTGGTCAGGCCCGATCCGCCCAGCAGATTGTCCACATTTCCCAGCGCATTGCCTATCAGGGTTCCGGGGTCCGCCGGTGTGACCTGCTCCAGCGCATTCTTCGCCCCGTTCAGGGCGCTCGACATCGCGCTCTGCACTTTGCCGCCAAGGTTCGGGAACAGCTCGTCGATTTTCGAGCAGATGGAATCCCACAGCGACTGGACGATGTTCCCGCCTGCTTCTTCCGCCGTCACCTCGCCTGCGGAAAGTCCGTTTTCGAGCGTTTCGGTCGTTTTGTCTGCTACATCGCCTTCTTTGGCGGCCACCTGTGTCGCCACGGCGCTCAGCTTGTCCACATTTCCGGCGGCAGTCTGCGTTGCCGTGTTCATGGCTGCAGCGGTCTGCCCCATTGCATCTGCCGCATTTCCGGCTGCGGTCGCCGTGCTGTCGGCAGCATCCGCATTCCCCAGCATGGCCCGCGCCGCGTCTTCCGTCAGGTAGACGACCCGTCCGTATTCGTCTGTTACGGCGATCAGGGCACCCGTCTCATTGTTTGCTGCATTGGTTGCGGTCGTGGTAGCCGCTGCAGCTTTTCCGACTTCCCCGGCATTTTCATGCATTGCCTGCGCCGAAAGCTGTGTTGCCGCCGCGTTCGCATTGGCGGCATCTGCGCTTTGATTTTGTGCCTCCGCTGTCTCCGATGCAGCTTTGCCCAGACCAAAAAGCCCGGCAAACTCTCTTGTCGGCGTTCCCTCATCGCCCAGCAGAATATCCGCCCAGTTCCGCCCCTTGTTTAATACCGAGTCAGGACTCCAGATAAGTTCCGTTGCCTTCTTGCTCAGCCATTCGCCGGGGTTCAGCATCGCAAAAGCTTTCTCCAGGGCTTCTGCCAGCTTATTGACAATGATTGAAGCAAAATTTGCCGTATCTTCGTCTGTGATGATCTCGCCGTTGGCAAACGCATCGGAAAGCCACTGCTTCAGATTGCTCCAAAGGTCTGCCAGTGCATCTTTGATACCGGCGTGTTCGCCGTCGCCCTCCCACAGAAGGTTGATGCACCCAATGAGCGTGTAGTACAAAATATCAAACAACGCCACCAGCGTCGCGATGATGTACGGTGCGCCCTCGACAATGACCTCCGAGATCACACGAAGGATCGTCAAAAGGGCCTCTTTGATATCCGGCGCAGCGGTCACGATCGCTTCACAGATTGGCCCCGCGAGCTCGCTCAGGATCGCCAGAATGCCCGCTGCGATGGAGAATTTGATAAGTCCTCCCGCGAAGGTGCTGAACGCCTTTGCCAACACCACCAATGCACTGGCCAGCGTCAAAAGTCCGGCTCCAATCGCGGGGAACTGCCCGATCAGATAGCTGCTTCCAAGCACGGCCGCCATAATGCCCACCATGGCGATCACGCCGGACAATGCCTGCTGCCAGTTCAGGCTTGCAAGCCCTTTCAGTGCCGGGGTCAGCAAAAGCAGTGCCGTCGCCATGCCCACGCACGCCAACGCAATGGTCCCCAGCTTTACCGAGCTGTCCGGCAAAAGATACGTCATTCCAACGAGGATCAGCAATGCCGTGCCGAGCAATCCCAGGTTCACACAGACGCTTTCAAACGGCACATTGGCCAGCATCTGCAACGCAGCTGCTATCTCGATCAGTGCGGCCCCCATGGCCACCATTGCCGTTGCAGCTGCTGCGTTTTCCATCGAATTTTTGCCCAGCAGATACATTACTCCTGCCAGTTCCGCAAGCCCGACACTCATAACCACAAAGCCGTTGCCGCCGTCTGCTTTTACTGCTTTTCCCATCAGTGCAGCCGCTGCGGCCATCACGGCCAATGCCGCACTTGCTGTCAGCATTGCACTTGCCGCTTTCTTCATCCGCGTGGGGTTGAGCTTCAGTCCGGACAGCACGCCCAGCGCCACCGCAACTTCAGCAATCATCACGGCAGCACCAATAAGCCCTGCCTTCAGGTTGTCGCCAAGGCTTGCAAAAATCGCCACGGCCCCCGCCGCCATCAGCAGAGCACTTCCCATCGCGTTGATGGCGATCAGCATTCCGCCCAGCTTCACGAGATACTTGATGATCTTGTCGATCGTGTTCTCTTTTGCGCTTCCCGAAAGCTTCTGTGCAAAACCGGATGCGACTGCCAGCACACTCATGGCGATGGCCACACCGTTGATGGCTTCCACTGCTCCATCGACATCAAGACCACTTTCTTCTGCCTTTGCCAACGGGATCAGTGCCAGTGCAATCATATCCACCGCGGCTGCCGCAGCCACGAATCCGCTTGCTCCCGTTACGCCCCCGAGCTGCTTATTGAACAAGGCCATCAACCCGGTCATACCCGCCAGCACTGCGGCAATGTGCCCGACTGCGTCAATGCTGTTTTCGAGCCGCCGCGCATCCATCTTTCCAAGTTTGGATACTGCACTCGCCAGCACCGCCATTCCAATGCTGATCGCGGTGACGGTTCCGAGCAGCTTTGCCGTATCCAGCCCGGTCAGGTCTGCTTTTCCCAGCACGCGCAGGGCCACCACCATGCCGAACAATGTCGTCAGAACACTTACAAGTGCCTGCACGGCCATTACCGGGTTGTCGATTCGGCTCAGCAAATACATGCTTGCGCTGATAATGCCGACTGCCGTTGCAATTCCTTTCGCCGTCGAGACAAAATTGTTCGTCGTGTGCTCTTTCGTCCAGGCGTCTACTGCGCCTTTCATGCTGGTCAGCAGATCGGTCAGCGGGTTCGCCAGCATCTTCTTCATCGAGCTGTTCAGGGCACTCACTGCCTTTGCGATGCCATAAATGGCCAGCGCCAGCGCGCCCACATCCAGCAGCGCCAGCAGCCGGTAAAGGTCCACGCCGTCCTGCAGGTTAAAGAAGCCTTTCACGGCATCCAGTGCTTTCTGGCACGCCGCGCTGATGGTGCTCATCACGCTGCCAAGTACCCCGCCGAAATCCTTCAGGGCTTCGCCTGCTTTTTCCGGGATGCTCAGGACGGCATCTTTGATGGCCTCCAGCATCGGAACGTGACTTTCTTTGAAAGCCTCGACCGTCTTCCCCGCATCCTGAAAGCCGGAGAATGCACTGCCGATCAACGCGCCAATGCCGTCAAAGGCGAGTGTAAAGATGCTGCCCAGCACCGTCACCGCTTTCCCGATGATGCCGCTGGCCGAGACAGAACCTATTTTGAATTTCTCCAGCACGCTGCCCACCGCGTTCACGATGGTTCCAAATGCGCCGAACTGCTGCTTCGCGTCTTCCACGCTCCCGCCGCGCGCAATGCTGCCAAAACCGCTCAGCACCTCGCCGATGGGGTGCACCAGTGCGGCAATCGCTCCAACCAGAATCGCCAGCACATCGGTCAGACTCTCCGCCTTCCCCATGCTCTGGTCCACCCACGTCAGTACGTTTCCGATGCCGGAGCCGATGCCCAGCAGCAGGTCGGTCACCGGGCTCAGGATGTCCAGCACTTTTTCAAGGATCGCAAAGGCCGTCTTCGCCGTTACCTTCACCGCTTTGAATCCGACGTTCAGCACACTGAAGAATCCCTTAAAGACTTTCTGCACTTTCTGCGCCGTGGCCTCGCTCAGCTGCATTTTTCCGGTCAGCTCGTCGAACCCCTTCAAAAAGTTGTACAGCGGGCTGCCGTCGGTCATGAACACCTCACCAAACGCCCCGCGGATGGGCTCCAGCACGCTGTTGATGCCGTCCAGAATGTTCAGGATTCCGTTAAAAAAGTGCTCCCGGCCCGAAAGCTGGTTCATCTTGCCCGAGAATTCGTCCAGATCGACGCTTCCATTTTGAATTTTCTCCGCCATCGCGGCGTAAGCGTCAGCCAGCTTCTTCACGCCTTCCCGGCTGAGGTTGTTCTTTTTCAGTTCTGCGTCGCTCAGCTCCAACAGCTTTGCATAGCCGTCTGCCGAGTCGTCGATCACACTCTCCAGCTGCCGTGCCGTCACGCCGCTTTCTTCCAAAGCCCTCTGGAAGCTTCCGGCGTCGTCAATGGCATCCTGTGTCAGCAGTCCCGTCTTCACAAGGCTCTTTTCCAGCAGCTGTGTGTAGTTGTCACCTGCGTTCCCGAATCCATCCGTCCCCAGCAGCTGGTCAAGGCCGGAGTCAAAGGCGCTTTTCAGCCAATTGTTCCGCCCGGCCGCGCCGCCTGCAAACATGGTCCAGAATTCCTCTGCCAGGTCGCTCCAGAAGCCCTTTGCCTCCTCATAGTTGCCGAACAGGATGTCAAAGGTCTCCATCCAGCCGGAACTCACGGCGTCCTTCGTGGCGTCCACCGCTTCGGAAAAGCTCTTGGCTTCCTGCGCGGCTTTGAATGCCTTCACCGATACTTCGTCGTACTGGTCCGCCAGTGCTTCAATGGCCTGCGTCGCCAGCATTCCGGGGTTCGCGTCCACCATCTCCTTCACGGCGTTGCTGAACTCCGCATACTTGCCAAAGGCGGTCTCCATCACTTCTTTGTCGGCCCACTTCTTCTGCAAGCTGTTGTCAAAGGTGCCGGTGGTCACAGCGCCTTTCCTGATCTTGCCAAGCTCTACGCCGGTGTCGATGAGCAGCTGTTTCAGCTGCTGGCTGGCCACGCCTGCCTGTTCCACGCTTTTCCAGTCGATCAGCTGGATGGCACCGGTGCCGTAGCTCTGCGCCAGATTGTAGATCACCCGCTGGAACTCAGCCGCACCCTTGCCCGCATAGGCCGTGGCGTTTGCCATGCCCATGATCATCGGGATCATTTTCTCAATGTCGCCGCCTGCGGCTGTCAGGGTTGAAAGGGCGCTCGTCATGTCCGTAAAGCCGTAGCTGGTCTCGTCCGAGAACCACATCAGCTTTTCAAGATACCCGTTCACTTTCGTGATGCTCTTGCCCGTTGCGTTCATGATGGTCTGCACGCTGGCGGTCTTCTGGGCGTATTTGTTCCAGCCGCTGCTCACCTGGTCGATGGAAAGGCTCTTTACCAGCTTTTCTCCGGTGTCCATGGCCTGGTTCGTGATGTGCATCAGAGCAGTCACACCCATGACTTCCACTGCCGAGAACTTGCTGTTCAGGCTTTCCAGTGCACTCTGCATCTTGTCAAAGTCCACTTTTGCCGATGCATCTTCAATTTTCTCAAAGCTTTTCTCGGCACCTTCCAGTTTCAGGCTTTCATTCAGCTCGTTCAGAGTCTTGATGCTCTGCCGGGTGTTTCGCTCAAACTGCGCGTTGTCAAACCGCATTTCTACTACGCGCTCGTCAATTTCCTGACTCAAAGGCTCTTTACCTCCTTCCACAGTTCATCGGCCAGAGCAGAAAAAATCGGAGCCAATGCCGGGTTGATGTAGTCCATCCCCTGCACATAGGCTCCGTTTCTTGTTCCGTGTCCGTATTGTAAAATGACCGCGATAGGCACGCCGTCCACAATGTTGGAGTTTTTCCAGCAAAGGGTCGCCCCGGTCTTGTCCATTTTGATTTCGTAGCTCCAGCTTGCCGCCGTCTTTCCGGTTGCTTTCGGCGTGGCATCGTAAAGCCGCTCCACCCCAAGCTTCCCATATTTTTCCAGGATGGGCTTCACACTCCAGCTTTTCACATGGCTGAAAAAGGTCAGGCTTTTCTTAAAGTCGCCTTCCTGCCGGATCGAGATCACCTTTGACATGAAAAAATCTCCTATTTTTCTTCCTCTAAGCACGGCTCGCCCTTTGGGAGAGCTCCGCGACGCGCTGGCATTTGCCAGACGGAGCGGTGAGAGGGTCCTCACCCCCTCGAGTGCATCTTCGCTCTCCGCTGAGCGTTCAGTGCCCGGATGTGTGCCGCCTGTTCCCGCCTGCCCATCTTCTCGGGCGGCATGTTTTCTTCGCCGCAGGCCCGGATCAGCGCCAGCAGCCGGTTCAGGTGCCACTTTTCACAGCTGAAGGGGATGCCGTAACTCGCCATTGCTGCATAAAAGGTCTCAGCGCTCTGGTACCGGGCTCGTTTCTTCCCGCCTTTGCGCTCCTTGAAGGTCGCGGCGCTCATTGGGTCCGCCATATATCGTTGAATGGCCGCCATGTTCTCCCGTGTCAGCCGGTCATAGACACTGGGGTCCACGCCCTGCGTCAGGGTCATGCACCGGATGTAATCCAGCGTTTCCACCGGTGTTTTCGGCTTTGACGGGTCGAGCCAGGCCTTGTGCCACTTGCTTTCCCATTTGGACAGGGAGAGCAGGCTGTGCTCCAGCCGCAGAACAGCGGGCTTGTCGTAGACAAATACATTGTTCCGGGCGTCCCAGCGCTCGTCGCCGGGGATCTTGATCTCAAGCATCCTTCCACTCTCCCTGTTTTTTCAAATGCGTGTCTTTGTTCAGACAAAAAAGAAAAGGCTACCCGTTTTTTACGCGGATAGCCTTTCTGGATTCATTTCTCTCTGCAACGTGCCGGCATTTGTCGGACGGAGCGGTGAGAGGGTTCGTTTAGCCCAGCGTCAGGGCCGGTGCTGCATTCTGGGTCGCTGCCATCTCCATGGCAGGGTTCCGGTTCTGCGCATTCGCACTGACCGGGATCAGGGCGTTCACGAACTTGGTGGCAACAGCCGTGTCGGTCACAAGCTCCATGTAAATGATGCTGTAGGCCGGGCTTGCCACGAATTCGGCGGTGTTGGTCTCGTTCTTCACAAACAGGCGGCCGTCCAGGCTTTTCTTGCCGTAGCTGCGCAGCAGAATGTCCTTGAACAGCTTCACCAGCTCCAGCTGGCTCTTTGCAGCGACGATCTTCTCAATGTAGCCGCGCATGCCGCCCTCCACACTCAGCTGCATCTCGGTGATCTCCGCTTCGCTCAGGTTGAAGTAGAAATCCTCGGTGCGTTCGGTGCCGTCGTAGTCGGTGTAGGTAATGGTCTTCTTAACCATGGTTGTTTCTCCTTTACTTCATTTTGAATTTTTCCTCTCAAGGCTTCCACCTTGGGGGAAGCTGTCACCGCAGGTGACTGATGAGGGCTAACTGCGGTGAGAGGGTTTAGTTTGCCGCAGCCTTCACAGCAGCCAGCAGTTCGTCCGGGCTGGGCAGAGTTGCCTCGGCGCTCTCGGTGCCGTACAGCAGGTCTTCCACAGCCTTCATCTGCTTTGCGGTCAGCTCGGTGCTGTCGAACTCAGCCACAGCGGAAGGCTTGAGGTCGGCAATGTTCACGGGAACGGTGTCGCACTCCCAGCTGAAGGTCTCGGCGTCCGGGCTGTCGTTCATGGTCTCGTGGGTCTTTTCCGCAGGCTTTGCGGTGGCGTTCCACACCACATGGATGATGTAGCCCTTGTCCGGGTCCTCGTCGGTGCCCACCTTGGTCTGCCAGCTGAAGCCGAATGCCTTGCGCTTCTGCTGGCCGATGCGCACGCCCTTGACAGGGGTCGACAGGCCGTCGCAGGGCTCGAACTCCTCGGGGTACATGTAGGCCTCGATGGTAAAGCTGTAGTCCTCGCCGGAGATCAGGCGTGCATACTTCATGTTGTCTGCCCACAGGTCAGTAGGCTCTGCGCCGCTGGGGCTCTCGGTCACGCCGGTCAGGCCGTTCCAGCCCGCGCCGTTCTTGTAACCTTCGTCATCTGCCTTGGGGTAAACCACGCCATGCGAAACACCGGCATGGAACTTGCGCTTACCGTCTTCATCCCACTTGATTTTCATAGGTTTTATCCTCCTTTATAAATAGGTGTCAGTACCACACGCTGAATACGTCGTGGTATAAGTTGTCCGAAATAAATTGGCGGTCATGAGAAGCCTTGCTCAGCTCACTCATGGCCGCCGTCATTTCGCTGTCCGGTTTTGTGTCGATCACCGTCACGGTGTAATGAAAGGTCTGCCGGTATACCCGGTCGTCCGCATCCCTGTTGCGAATTTTGGAAAGTTCGTAGCAGATGCAGGGGTACTTCATCCGCAGGTTTGCAGGCGGCTGATAGTAGACATTTTCGCTGCCGCACCGTTTCTTCACGATGGCACGCAGGTACTTGTCCAGCGCCATCCGCCGTTCACTGAGCTTCACTGCCATGGTACAGCCCTCCCAGTGTCAGCGTCAGCCGCGGGTAGTCCACGCTCACGTCCGTCACCTTCCACTTTCCGCCGTAAAGCGTCACATACCGGAGATCGCAAAAGTGCTCCTGAATGTAAGGGTCTGCGATGACGCTTAACGTGTTCGCAAGGCTGATATCATCGTTCACCTTGTCGCCGGACTGCAGCCTGCGCGTGTTCCGCACAAGATCACCGTAACAGTCACGCTCTGTCACGATCTCCGAGTAGACGCTCGACTCTGTCTCCTGGGTCTCCACGAATCCCAGCTTTCCAAACCACTTGCCCATTGCACTTTCACTCCATTTTGATTTTTCTGCTTACTCAGCAGAAGCGGCCCATGCCTGGGTCTTCACGGTGTCGCCTGCCGTCACGGTAATGACGCCGGTGGTACCGAAAGCAACAGGCACCAGATAGTTTGCACCCTCGATGATGACCAGACGGCCTTTCTTGAAGGCGTCCTCGATCTCTGCCTTGGTCACAGTCTCCTTGTAAGCCTCGTCGGCATACAGCTTGTGGTCACCGGTCTTGCCGTAGGCCACGTAGTTTGCAACGTGCAGGTCCTTGCCCTGCTCATAGAACTTGTTCAGCATTTTTATCATCCTTCCTTTAAAAAGGCTCGCCCTTCGAGGAACGACTTCCCCCGGCCGGGGGAAGATGCCACGCCAGTGACAAAAAGGGGAATCTCCGTCATAGCGCGGCCGAAGGCTGACTGTGACGGTGAGAGGGTTCATGCCGCTTCCCGCGGGGCTGCCGGTAAGTCATACAAAACGGTGAGAGGGTCAGGCGGCCTTGTACTCGACGGCCATTGCGCTGAAGGGCACGGTCAGTGCACCGGAGCAGCGGGTCTCGATCAGGTACTTCTGGGCATTGAAGTCGATGTCGAAGTCGTCGAACATGTTCACGGCACCGCCCTTGTCGGCACCCACGGTGTAGTCGGCCAGGTTGACGATAATGCCAACGAACTCGCCGCCGTTCACGCCCTTCATGTCTTCCATCTGCGGCACGGTCACGATCTCCTTCACGCGCAGGGCCTGGGCCACCTCGGCCTCGTTCTTGTACAGGCGGTGGCCGATCTCGTCCTTGAGCAGCAGCAGGTCGGTCAGGGCGTCCTCGGTGGTGTAGAAGGTCGGGTTGCCGCTGCCCTTGTAGTTCTTGCGGGCCTTCAGCACGGCAGTCGTCATGTTGTCCAGCTTCGTGGCAGTGTCCGCACCGGCACTAACCTCCACCTGCACCTTGATGGTAAACAGGTCGGCGTCGTTGTAGATCGGGCGGATGTTGCCTTCGTTGATCTTGTCATCGCTGGACGCCAGACGACCATCACCGATCAGGTAGGCGCGGGCCAGCTCCTCATTCAGCTTGGTGCGCATCTCCTGCTTCAGCCATGCGATCACGTCAAAGCCGGTAATGTCCGCCACGTCGTCGCGGTCCATCTTCTGCTTCTTGTAAACAGTGGTGGGGCTGGTGGAGCGCTTCAGCAGGCCGAAGACCTGTTCCTTCTTGAAGTTGCCCTTGATGTAGCCCTTGGCACGTGCATCGTCCTCGGTCAGGTCAGCGAACATGCTCTTAACGCGGCTGAACGGGACGTGGTGCACACTGCCCATCACCTTGCTCACCCAGCTCTGGTCGTTGTCAATGATGCGGGGCGGGTTGTCCAGCAGGTGGTCCTCCGGGAACAGCCACTCCACATTCTCGATGCCATGTGCGATAAAGGCGTCCCGCATGCTGTTGCTGCGCTTGCCGTCCGCAATCGCCGCGTTGATCTCATCCATGCTGTGCTTCAGCACGCCCTGCTCCTTCTCATTGTCAAAAACATTGTGCTTCACGGTTTCGTCCTCCTTATCGTTGTCTGTTTCCTTGTTGTCTGCGCCTTTCTTGCCATCGGTTACCATGCCGACAATGGCGTAAACAACGTTCTTCTGCTTCTCCGTCAGGCTGTCGAACACTTCCTTGACGGTTTCTTCGGTGGTTTCTTTGTCCTCGGGGTTCTCGTTGGACTTCTCCTTGTCCTCGTCTTCGGAATGCATGATCTCGTCCTCCTCATCCAAAGGGTTGTCATCGGGGTCAAGGCCGTGCTTCAGGCTGATCCCGCCGTCCGTATAGATAAAGGCTTCCTCGCCTTCCTCTGCGTTGTAATCCGCGCTGTGCTCCACGATCTCGTCGATCAGTGCACCCGGGTTGCAGCCCGCCAGCACCAGGCTCAGCTCCCGGATCACGCCATGCATCACGGTGTTTCCGGCCTTCTTCAGACCATTCGCAAAGATGCTCATGGCATCAATGTCGCCGCTGCGCACAGCTTCCAGTGCGCTCTGGCCGCTGGGGCTGTCGTTCATCTTCACATAGGCATAAACGCCGTCTTTCCGGTTCTGCAAAAGGGCGTGCCCCAGCACATGCTCCGGGTCCGAGTGGTCGTGGTTCCACACCACCGGCACCTTTCGCCCGTCGTCGCCCTTAAAGGCGTCCGGTGCAATGGTCAGCCCATCGTAGCACAGGGTGTTCGCCTTGGTTGCATAGCCGGAAAAGTCATAGTCGAATTTCTTCGCCATTTTGATTTCTTAAACCTCCTTCCTCAAGATTCCGTTAAGAATCTTTCTCCCTCGCCAAAAGCCGGTCCACAGTCTCCTTGCCGCCCGCCATGGCGGTGGGGTTCTGTATCTGGTCCGTGCTCTGGTTCAGGTTCTTGTTGCTCAGCTCGTCCGCCCGCGGGTCCTTCGAGGGTTTCAGGCCGATCGCCTGTCGGAACTCGTTGGAGCTCATGATCTCATTGCGGGTAAACTTGTCTGCCATCTCGGCCACCGTGCCAATGGGTGCCAGCTTGAACGGATCCCGGAAGAACAAAATGCTCTGCCGCTGGCCGCGGGCGGTCTTGGTCAGGAACTTCCGCTTCATCTCGTCCACGATCGCGCTGACGATGGGCTCCACGATGCGGTTGTAGTAGTTGGTCATCGCTGCCTCGTCCGCCGTCCCGTTCATGATCTCGAGGGTAATACCCAATTGACTGTAGAACATGTTCGTCAGGTATTCGATCTGCTTCAGAAGGTTGTTTTCAAGGCTGCGGTTCAACTGTGTCACCCGTTCGGTGCCGTCCGTCCACGCGATTCCGTATTTCGAATCGCGGAGCTGGTCTTCGATCTCCTGTCGGCGCTTGTTGGCCTGCTCCCGGCGTGCTTCGCTTTTCACAACGTAGGGCAGCTGAATGATAAGGTCCAGCTTCCCCGCGCCCGCCTGCTCGTCTACAACGTCCAGAAGGCTCAGCTTCCGGATCAGACGCTGCATCGTGCTGTTCGGCTCGTTCATGATGGCGTAGAATGGGTTCTCGATCAGGGCCACGGTCTTCTTCGGCAGAACCAGCTCCTCTTTCTGCCCGGTCTTGTCGTTGTAAAGCCGCACCCGCACATGCTCGGGATACCATTCCAGCACCTTGCCCACCCGCATGGAGTAGATTTTGTAGCTGTCGCTGAGGCTGGGGTCGTAGTTCGTTTCCACCGGCACCACGGCCACCACGCCTTCGTCCAGCATGCTCATCACGATGTCCTGTACAAGGCCCCGGCCGGTCTGGTCCAGGTTTGCTTCGAGGTTCAGGCAAGAATTAAGGCCCGAGTCGATGACCGAATCAAATCGGCCATTTTCGTCGAGCCTTACATGCTGTATCGTGATGGCGCTGCAGTCCATCGAGATGCGGTTGTATACGCTGGTCACAAAGGTGCGTTCGTTCCCCCGTGTCAGCCGCACCCGGTCAGGCCGGTAACTGTACCCGCCTGCATACCCTCCAAAGTTCGGGGGAGGGTCCCGGTTCAGAAAAGCGTTCCAGGCGTGCTTCAGCCGGGAACCCAAAGTCGGATTTGTTTCCATTTTGATTTTCCTCCCGGAATCAGCTGTCTTTCTTCTTGTCGGTGTTCTGTCCGCCCACGCTGCCCGTGGCCATCGCGTTCGCGAGGTCCGGGTTACCCAGAATGTTCGTCACCGCCTGTTTTCCGGCGTACAGCATGGCACCTTTCGTCATGGTGGAAAGCGCCTGCTGGCCAGCCGTGTCGAACACGGTCTTCACGAAGGTCTGCCCGCCGTTGATCTCCTTCTTCAGGCTTTTCACGTCCCGCTGCAGCTGCAAACGTTCCCTCTGTAATTTCAGTTCCCGGTTCGGGTCGTCCTCGCGCACGTTCGTCTGGCCGGAAAGGTCGCGGTACTGCTTTTCCATCTGCATCCGGTTGATCTGGGCCCGCAGTTCCTCGTCCGAGTAGTCGCTGACTTTCTTCTTGGACACCTTCGGAGCATACTCCGTCGCTTCGGTCCCGGCGTTTGCGCCGTCTGCACCATCTTCGCCGTAGTGCTTCTTTCCGGCAGTGGTCAGGGTGCCGTCCTTGTTCTGGTAGCGGCGCACGCCCCATTTCATGCCTTTGATGCCCCAGTGCCAGAGCTCATCCTGTCGTCTCATCTTGTCCCTCCCTTCTGCATTTTTTCATCTTCTTTTACTTTTTATTGCTTTTATCCCCATTTCCGTGCTATACTGGCATTAACAGCCATTTTTGTGAGGAAAGGGAATCGCCATGTCAGAAACCATCATCTGCCCCGCCTGCGGTGCGCAGCTTCTTGCCGAGAATCAGAATCAGGTCATCTGCCCTTGTTGCGGTGCCAAGGTCAAGATAAACATCAATGTCAACTACAATTACTCAAAGTCTGAGCATATTGAGCGTATTGTCGATGAGGCTAAAAGTAAAAACGCGGACAATCTGAGCCGTGTCATTAACATTTTTGCCACTCCGGTTGAGGAATATCGCGCCGCAAAGGACCATCAGCGCCGCATGGAAGAACAGCAGCAGCGTATGATTGAGGAAAATCTTCGTGAAGCACAGCGCCAGTCTTATGAAAATGCTCAGCGCCGTGCGGAACGTGCCCGTGCCCGTAATGAAGAACTTTCCCGGAAGTGGAATGCCTGCGAAAAGAAGATCCTTAAATATTGCCGTACCCATCAAAAGGAAACGCTGATCGGCATTGCAATTTGCGTCGTTCTTCTGGCCTTTGGCTTTTCTGCAGCCGCCAACCATGCGAACAATAGCCGAGCCCTCGCTGCCCATCAGGCTGAACTTGCCCGGCTGAAAGACGAGGAAATCGCTGCATCGCACCTCGCCATGGGCGAAGTGAAAATGCCTGATTTTTCCGAAGACGACGATGCTCGAGATATTATCAAAGCACTGAAAGATGCAGGCTTTACCAATGTTGTCGATCAACCGAAGCATGACCTGATTTTAGGCAATAAGCACTCCCAGTACGAACTTATCGAGGTTACTGTCGATGGTGCGCCGTCCTTCACGAAGGGTGAATGGTACCAGCTTGATACAGAAATCGTCGTCTCCTATCACGATTACATTTTCGGGTAATGAGGAGGTTTGAATATGTCCGAATCTGAAATATTCCCTCTCCAGTCTGCTGGCTGCGAAGTCATTTCCTGCAATACCCCGCTCGACTTTGGCAATACGACTCGTTTTCGTAAGGTCGAATTCCCGGAGCAAGCCGGACTTGCGGCCAATTCCTTTCTACAGCTTGTTCCTGCAAAGCTTGCGTCAGAAGCAACATCAAACACCTATGTTCTCCGGTTTCCGAAAGGCATTCAGGGTACTCTTATGAACTTGCATCAGGGTGGCCAGTCTACTGTCATGAAGGATGCTACCGGACATTTTGTAGGAACCGCCTCGCTCTACCGAGTTGATCCTGCATCGGTGGCCGCTTTTCAGGCATTCAGCATTGCGTCTTTCGCAACGGGGCAGTATTTTCTTGCCGATATCAGTTCTAAACTTACCGAAGTAAATAGAAAACTTGACGATCTTCTTGCATTTCTGCAAACCTCAAAGCGCACGGAACTTCTCTCTGAACTGACTTTTGTGAAATACGCACTAGCAAATTATTCAACCATTATGTTCAACGATGCTCAGCGTATCGCAACGATTGGAAACCTCCAGCGTGCAAAAACCAAGGCAATTGCCGACATAGAGTTTTATACCGAGCAGCTTGAAAGTGCAGTCGCTGGAAAATCAAATGAGAGCCAGGCTCAAATCGTTTTGCAGAGCAAGCAGGGTGTTGATCTTGCCTCTCAGCTTTATGCGATCAGCGGGATCATGGAAACCTACTATTCGCAAAACTGGAACCAATCTTATCTCGCAAATCTGGAAGCAGACGCCAAACCGCTATTTGCTCTTACGCAAAATCGCATGATTGGCGCATTAAAAACAGCAGCAGATAAGGTTTCGCAAAAAATCGAAAAGGATGAAAACAAGCACTTTGGTAAGAATTCCGTCTCTCAAATCGAAGCTGAAGTGCTGAAGACATATAACACATTAAGCACTCAGGCAGAGCCGCCTCTATTTGCTTTGATGTGTACCTCCCTGAAACAGCCTTCTCAACCGTTGGAGCTCTACCTTCGTCCTGATGGCAGTGTTTATCAGAAGGTATAATCACTCAAACGCATCCCGGTTCACCTTATAAGCTACATACGCATCCATCATAGCGGCAACCGCATCGATCTTCTGGTCATACCTCTGTTTCAGAAGCTTGCGGTTGCCGTTTGTGTCTTCCAGCGTAATGCAGTTACCCATAGCGAATTGCATCAGCGCTTCGTCAAACAGCAGTTTCCGCTGTTCGCTCAGCTTCTTCAGCTCGCCAAGCGGCACGCTTTCGGTCTTTGCGCCCTGGATCACCTTTTCAATGGCATACTCGCCGTTCTCCCGCGCCCACCGCTCCACAAAGTCCTTTGCGTTGTAGGGGTCGTAGCCAAAGGCACGCACGTCGTACCCGCTGTTCTCGATGAAGGCATCCAGGTCGTCGTACACTTCCATCATGTCCAGCACCGTGCCTTCCATGATGACCAGTGTCCCCTCCCGCATGAACTCGTCATACTTCTGGCGCATGGCCTGCGGCAGCTTCGAGAGGGTGTAGCTCGTAATGTAGTCCCGTGTCTTCACGCCAAAGTAGCCGTGATCCATCGGGAACAGGAAGGTAAAGGCGCAGAAGTCGTCGCCTTGGCTAAGGTCTGCGCCCATGGCACAGGCCATCTGCCAGAAGTCCCGGTGTCGGTGCGGCAGGGTCTCCTCGTAGGGGAAGAAGTAGGTGTACCCTTCCATCGGGATGCCGAAGCGTTTAGCCAGAATGTCGTTCCGGCTCGCCGGTGCTTTCTCGGCACGCTCCACGTCCAGCTGGTAGGCTTCGTAACTCACGGTGAGCCCCAGGTTCGGGTTCGCCTTCACCCACATCGAAGGGTCGTTTACTTCCTCGATGCTGTCCAGCTTGTAGTACCAGATGGACACATGCGGGTTGACGTAATCCCCCTTCAGGATGCTCATCAATTCCATTTTGATGGAGTCGCCGCATCCGTTGCGCACCGTGCCCTCGCTGCTGGTCGCCACGATCAGGTAGTCGTTCACCTTGCTCGAGCCCTGCTCAATGGCACCAATGGGGTCTTCCCGGATGGGGCAGCTGAGCCACTCGTCTACTGTTGCCACCTTGTCTCTCCGGCCCTGCAGCTTGTCGATGCTCATGGGGCGGATCTCCAAAAGGCTGTTGGTCAGAAAGTTCTCGATGCCTTTCTTTGTGCTGGCCAGCTTCACCCTGCCGGAAGCAGCACCCGTCGTGTTCTGCAGGCTGCCTTCCGTCATAAAGCGATAAAGAGGTCCTCTCGCCCGCGCGATTGCTGTGCGCACCGGCGAGAGGACTTCTTCTGCCTGTTTCATGGTGGGTGCTGTGGTGATCTGCTGGGTGGTGTACCCGTCTACGGAAAGAAAGTATTGCTGGATGCAGCTGTCGTACATGCTCTTTGCCGCACCGCGCGCCACGATCAGGTATTGCTTTCGCACCAGTCGGTGCTTGATGCGCTTCTGCTCGTAGTGGCCGCCGTGTCCGTCCGGGTTCGGCTTGTAGACGGTGCGTTCCTCAAAGTAGTACCACCCGAAGATCTGCTCAGCCCACAGCTTAAAGGTGTCCAGCAGCTTCAGGTCCGTGCCATCCGTCAGGGTCAGCTCCCGTTCGCAGAATTTCACAAAGCCGTCCATGGCCTTGTCATCATAGTAAACGCCCGGGTTCGCGATCAGGTCGTCGATCCGGTTCATCTCCATGCTGATCTCTCTGCAAACGGGAATTTCCCCGCGCATCACGGCCTCCCGGAACCGGCCGTAGTAGATCGGCGTCGCCGTGTTCGAGAGTGCCATTTTGAATTTTTCCTTCCTGCGAGCGGGTTACTGCTTTGCCTCAGCCGATTGTGCCGCAGTGCTGCGGCTGAACGCATTGCCGGTGATCTCCTTGAAATCATCATCGGTAATGATGCCCTTGATAACGTAGATACGCAGCATTGCTTCGCTGATGCGATTGCCGCGCCAGCGTTCCGCTAATTTTTCTTTCGTCGTCATCTGTCCTGCCTCCTTATTCTGCATCCGGCATGCTTAGCGCGACAATATCTTCCAGTGCATCTGCGATACGCGTCTGATCGCTTACCGTATCTTCGGCGGAGCCCTTGCCTGCGGCATCTTCGAAGTTTTCAATGGCGTCCAAATAGTCCTGATCGGAAGTGCAGGCGCTGAAATCGCATCCTGCTTTGACCATCATGGAAACATAGTCATCAAAAACAAGCGCCACAGACCCGTTGATCACGCCGCCGCCAACGATCATTTTGGTGCGCTTTGCCCACGGATAACGAGAAAGCCACTGTTCCGCGGTGAGCTCCTCACCGATCGGCGTAAAAACAGGACTTGCGTTGTCATAGATTTTGTAGCGAGACACGTTTTGTCCTCCTTAACTTTGATTCTTTAACTCGAAATATTCGACGTACAAGCTTCCACCGCCGGCAACCAGCGCATAATTTCCGACAGAGACGATCGTTGCCTTTGTTCTTCCCACGCTCAAGCTATAAGAAGTTCGCGTGAAAGATGCATCAAAAACATCAACGACTGTGCTCTTGTTGTCTCCGCCTGCAAAAATCAAGCGCTTATCCATGCCGGAGCCCAATGTGCCTGTCGCGGTATTAGAACGACTGGAGCTCAAAGCAATCGTAGTGTCTCTGGTCAGCGACGCATTGTATCGGTCAATGTATGGCGTACTGGTTGTGCCGCCGCCAAATACGGCATACCCCGCAAAAGATGCGCCCTGAAAATTTGTTCTGATTGCCGAGAGGTTCTCTAAAGTGTGCTTTGTCAACGCAGCATCGTAGCATTCCACCAGGGAATAACTCGTCGAGTCATCCTTGCCGCCTGCAAAGATCGCGTACTCGCCGATCGAAGCACCGGCCAGATAATATCGTGCCGTACCCAAAGCGGTAATTGTGCGCCGGGTCAAAGAATTATCGTAGGCATCCGTTGTGTTGGAATTGGTGTTGTTGACCCATCCGGCAAAGATCAGATGGTTCGTGGTGTTTGCAGTAGCGCAGTTGCACTTTGCAGAACTCAGGTCCGTCAATTGCGTTTGCGTCAAAGATGTATCATACGAGATAGCCTCATCACATCTGATTACTTTTACTTTGCTGAAAAGAGACTTGTATAAATAATATCCGCCTGCGAAAACGGCTTTATTATTTATCACTCCACTCAACATGCCTGATCTCCATTTATCGGTATAGTTTGAGAAGCTAAGTTGCGCAATGTTTTGTGCAGTCAACGAGGAATCATACGCATTTACACTATCCGTATAGTTATATTGGTCTGATTGTCCATCGTCACCGCCTGCAAAAATAGCGTAACTGCCAACAGAAGCTCCCGCAACATTGTTTATCAAACTAAACCACCTGTCATAACCGACGCCATATGCTGACTTGAACATTCTCAGCGGGACATTCGTCCTTCCACCATAAACAATGGTCCTCAAATCGGAAAAACATTGTTTGGCAACGCCATTTTTGCCAATATACGCTTTCCGAACCCTTCGCGCTTTCAAACCGGTAGAAACGCCAGTCTGAACATATTCAAGCCGTTCATATTTTGCAGAGATCGAAAAGGTTCCGCTTTTGGAACCATCGTTATCATAATGGATGTCGATGCTTATGGATTCTCCCGATTTGATTACCCCGGTCCAGGTTCCACTTTTATTATAATCAGAACTTTGTTGGTACTTTATAACATATGTACTGCCGACCTTGAGATACACGTAAACATCGTCGTTTATGTTTGAATGACTGCAATAAATCTTCCAATTGATGGTAATGGTCATATTTTTCGTTGCAGTATATGTGCCGCTGGTGCTTGAGAATGAAGTGGCCGGGCATTCATAGGGATTATTTCCAGAGAAGAATTCCGGTCTCGCTTGCTTTACTTCCATCTGTAAACGCTGGAGTA
>JABLTO010092662.1_pt1 | contig 25124 bp, 20 predicted proteins | sample 7160091 | NCBI WGS metagenome assembly JABLTO01 (sample SAMN14651225, study PRJNA627086) | human gut metagenome | isolation source: feces | host: Homo sapiens
AAATTTTTATGGAGGAAACAAACATGAAGAAGATCATTGCAACTGTGCTGGCCATGGTCATGGCTCTGGCACTGTGCACCACCGCTTTCGCGGCGTCTCAGACCTATGATGTCTTCGGTAAGGATAGCGATGTCGCTCTCGCCGAGGAAGTCATCGTAACCTACCACAAGGCTGACGCTGATGAAAACACCATTGCTTACTATGCGCTGAGTGGCGACCAATTCAAGGACGAATATTACGTCAAGGTCACTAAGGCTTCCGATGCCGACCTGGTCCTGAAGTATGCCGGTAAGAGCACCATCGCCATGTATCTGGCTCAGGTTTCTGCTGTTGTGTATAACGGCAAAGGCACCGCGTATACCAACTTGGGTACCAAGTGCGGCCAGATTAACTACAAGGACTTTGATGGCCTGACCAAGAGCTCCAAGTTCTATACTGCTGTCAGCGAGGCTGACGATGAGACTTATCTGTTCGTCAAGGATACCACCAATGGCGATGAGTACCTGCTGGTTGATGGCCAGATGGTTCAGGTCACCAAGCTGGGTAATAACGAGACTCTGGCTGATCTGCAGGTTGCCCACACTTGGGTTCTGGATCAGGAGAAGCTGACCGCTAAGTGCTCTGCTTGCGGCGCTACTGCTAAGGTTTATGAGAACTACACCGAGGTTCCCTCCGGTGCTACCGCTGAGCAGGTTGCTGGTCTGTGGGTCGTTGCTGACGCTACTGCTACCACTCCCGCTGATGGTACCACTTCTTCCCCCAAGACCTTTGACGCTGGTATCGCTATGTACGTCGGTATGGCTCTGACCTCCGTCGCCGGCTCCGCCCTCGTCATCGGCAAGAAAAAGGAGTTCTAATTAAACTCAAAAAAGAGAAAGGCCCATTGGGCCTTTCTTTTTTTGTGTTTAATTATCTCTGGCCTGACGGCCGGAGATTGATAATATCTCACCCCTGACGGGGTGAGATAAATATATAACCCTCCCGCTGCCGCGGGAGGGTTATAAGAGCTTCTTTTTACCCCTCATCCGTCAGCTTCGCTGACACCTTCCCCCCAGGGGGAAGGCTTGAGGGACTGCCCCGCGCCACCTGTCTCCCTGCGGGTCGGTCGGTCCACGGGTCTGACACGCCACCGGCGTGTCATTCAACACCGCGGACCCCTCGAGGGGAAGGCTAACGAGGGAGCGCCCCCAAGGGGAAGGCTTGGGGACGTTTTTATTGTGCTTTACACAGTGGGGCGAAAAGTGGTATAATACCGACAGAAATCAACACAAACGAGGAGGTCTTGTGATGAGATTGCTGTTCAAGGGCGGTACCGTGGTCACCGGCAAGGGCCCCCGCCGGGCCGATATCCTGGTGGAGGGCGAGAAGATCCTCGATGTCTGCCGCGATATTCCCGCCATCGGCGCACAGGTGGTGGACGTGACCGGGATGCTGCTGTTCCCCGGCTTTATCGATGCCCACACCCATTTCGATCTGGACGTGTGCAACACCACCACGGCGGATGACTTTGCCAGCGGCTCCCGGGCGGCGCTGCGGGGCGGCACCACCACCATCATCGACTTTGCCTGCCCCAACAAGGGCGAGACGCTGCACGACGGCCTGCGCCTGTGGCACAAGAAGGCCGACGGCAAGTGTGCCTGCGACTACGGCTTCCACATGACCATCGACGACTGGAACGAGACCATCGAGCGCGAGATCGACGATATGTACGCCGAGGGTATCTCCTCTTTCAAGATGTACATGACCTACCCGGCCATGATGATCGGTGACGAGGCCATGTACAAGGCGCTGAAAAAGCTGAAGGAAAAGGGCGGCATCTGCGGCGTCCACTGCGAAAACGCCGGGGTCATCGACGCGCTGATCGCTGAAAAAAAGGCCGCCGGCGAAAACGGCGTCCACTGCCATCCGGAGACCCGGCCCGACATCATGGAGGCCGAGGCCGTGGGCCGTCTGCTCCGCATCGCCGAGCAGGTAGACATCCCCGTGGTCATCGTCCACACCACCAACATCGAGGCGCTGGACGAGATCGCCAACGCCCGCTGGCGGGGCCAGAAGGTCTTTGTGGAGACGTGCCCCCAGTATCTGGTATTGGATGACAGCGTGTATTATAACGAGGACTGGCTGCAGGCAGCCAAATACGTCTGCTCGCCTCCCATCCGGAAACCGGCTGACCGTGAGGCCCTGTGGCGGGCCATCCGCCGGGGTGAGGTGCAGACCGTGTCCACCGACCATTGCAGCTTCACTACCCAGCAGAAGCTGGCGGGCCGTGACGATTTCACCGCTATTCCCGGCGGCATCCCCGGCGTGGAGACCCGCGGCGAGCTGATCTACACCTTCGGCGTGGCCAAGAAGAAGATCGGTCTGGGCGCCATGTGCCGTGTGCTGGCAGAGAACCCCGCCAAGCTGTATGGCCTGTTCCCGCGCAAAGGCGTACTGGCCCCCGGCTCCGACGCCGATATCGTGGTCTACGACCCCAACGCCGACCACGTCATCCGCGCCGAGGATATGGTGGGCGCGGCGGACTACAACCCCTACGAGGGCGTGGTCACCAAGGGCTCCATCCGCCAGGTGTGGCTCCGCGGCAAGCCCGCGGTGTCCTCGGGCAAGGTGCTGGCCGGGCCGGACGGCAAATACCTGCCCCGGGGCAAGTGCCAGCTGTAAGGAGGCGAGGCCATGTTGGACAAGGCATTGGGCTATATCCTCTGCTGCCAGTCCCCGGCGCTGTTTCTGGCCGCGCTGGCGCTGCTGGTGGCGTATCTGGCCGGGCGCAAGCACAAGGTCCGGGCCTTCTTCCGCCTGCTGCTGTGCATTTTGTGTGCCGCCGGCGGCGTGGCGCTGTATTTCCTGGGCATCTACAAGGAGTATTTCACCATCCGGGACTTTTTCCTGATCCGCACTGCGGGCTGGATCGGCCTGGCCATCGCGGCGTTCTTCGTGCTGCTGGCTCTGGTGCGGGCGTTCTTCGCTGCCGCTGATGCCCGCCGCGAGCAGAAGGCCGCCATCCGCGAGGAAAACGAGCGCCTGGCCCGTGAGGCCCAGGAGGCCGCTGAAGCCACACAGGCGGAGCCGGACCCGCGGGTTCCCGCTGCGCCCGAGGCTTCCCCGCAGGAGCCGCTACCCCAAGCGGCGCTGGAGCCCGCTGCCGTTTCCGCCGTCGAGACTCCGGTGCCAGAAAGTGAGCAGCCGCAGGGTTAAGTTGACAATAATACAAATTATGGTAAACCCATCGGCCGCATTTTTGTGCGGCCGATGGGTTTTTTGTAGGCAAAGCAAGGCTCCCGGGAAACAGATGATCTGTCTCCCGGGAGCTCCCCTCCTGTCGCGCGAGGCCTGTACCTCACGCCCCCTACGTTGTTTTATGGTAGCACTCTATGATTGTAGTTTCAAGAAAATCGGTGATTTCTTAACGCAGTTTTAACGGAACGCTAACAGGGGCGCGAAAAATCCCTCCCCCTGGGGGAAGGTTTTTGCCCATTTTCATGGGCTTTATCGTCATTCTGCACAACAATTCCCCTTAAATTTCTGCCTATTGCGAATTGAATTGTTCGGTGACCGGTGATAAATTTAGGCTGGTATTTACCGAAAAGTGGTGAAACGGAGGGGTTTTTAAGATGAAACGATGGTTTTCCGGGCTTTTAGCGGCGGTTATGGTACTGCTTTTACTGCCGGCGTCCGCCAGCGGCGAGGATCCGAAGTACTATGTCTCTCTGGGCGGCACAGCATCTGCCGAAGTAAATAAACCAGTGTCAGTGGCGCTGTTCATGCATCAGGAGCCGGGGGATCTGACCTACAACACCTTCTTTTTTCAGTTCTCCTACGACGCGGAAAAGCTTACGTTCACGAGTGTCACTATCGGCAACGATAGTGACGTCCCTGACATCATCAACGACAACTCTAACGCCGGATCGCTGACCATAGGCGGCTACGGAGAACCGCGCTCCGACCGCTTTATCACGCTGAACTTCAACGTAAAGGCTGCCGGTGAGGCCACTGTGAAATTGGTCAAAGCGCAGATGGATGTCCGCGCCAACGCGGCAAAGGACGCCCAAACTGCCAGTGTACCGGCCGGCCAAAGCGGCACGGTGACGATCCTGTGTGGCGGCTTCCCTGTTGAGCTTCCAAAATGTGCCACCGGTGCCGCTTATGTGACAGCAAACGGCGACTACACCTTCACCGCCGATCCCGGCTATGACTACGACTTTTCGGCCACTGTGGATGGTAAAACGGTAGCCATCATCAACAACGGCGACGGCAGCTACACGATCGAAAATGTCACCGGCGAGCTGGCCATCAAAGCCAACAGCACACCCACTGTCAAAACCTACGCGGTGACCGTCGAGGGCGACGGCTACGGCGACGTCAACGCCCCCACTTCCGCAACGCATGGGCAGGAGTACACCTTCACGGTCACGCAGGCCGCCAACTACGACTACGCGGTGGCCGTAACGGTGAACGGCCAGCCGGTGACGTGCACTGTCAGCAGCAGCGGCAGCCTCTATACCTATATGATCCCGGCGGCTGTCACCGGCCCGGTGGTCATTACGGTGAAGAAGGCCCCGCAAAGCGGCACCACGCAAATCGTGCTTACGGGCAGCGGCGCCGCCGATGTATGGGATAGTGTTACGTCCTATACCGTAAAAAGCGGTGAAGCTTTTACATTCGGTATCAATCACCAAGATGGATTTGACTACACAGTTATTGTCATGGTTGGCGAAAAAACTCTCACGCTCCAGCGTAATGAAGGAAGCACCAGCACCTACACCATTCCCGGGGACTACATCAAGGGCGGCATTATCATGGTGACCATCACCAAAACGGCACAGCTTGCATTGACGGTGGACGCAGTCGAGTATGTGAAGTATACAGACGGTAGCGTTGTGTGGCTCATCACCGCTGTGCCGGAAACAAAGCTCCCTGCGACCAAGTCCCTCTATTACGGTGATGCGGCCATGTTCTGGTCAGAGAAATACGAAGCCTACGCCTGGCTGTTGGTCGGCAAGGGTACGGCGGCAGATATCGCCGCCGCGGCGAAATCCGCGATCTCCGTTAAGGGCAACTCCACTGTGTCGGTATCCTACAGCGGCGACGTCAATGGCACGGGCCATATCGACATCAACGACGCCCAGTATATCTACGACCTATATAACGCCAAGCATTCCGCACTTGACATGGAGAAGTTTCTCCGCTGCGATGTCAACGGCAACCGTGAAGTAAGCGTCGATGACGTTCAGGCTGTTGTCAGCCTGCTGCTGCGCTGATAAGTCAAAAGAGAAGCGCCCTTCAGGCGCTTCTCTTTTTCAGGCCGGTCAAAAAGCTTGCGAAAGCCGTTATGCAAGGCTCCACGGCGAAATCCGCGGGGCTTTCTGTCAGGACTCCATGTGTTTGCCCAGAAAGGACGCCACGGTCTGGGCAAGCTTACACTCCGTCTCCCCCGCCGGCTTGCCGTCGGGAGAGAGAAAGAGCACCGCGCCCAGCACGTCGCCGCCGCAAAGAATAGGTGCCGCCACAGCGGCCCGGAACTGCTCGTTCTCATCGCTGACGGCCACACCCTCGCCGCAGTAGAGGCCACGCTGGTCCATGACTTGCTCCAGCGCAGGGGAGACAGGCTTGCCCAGCAGTTCCTTCTTCCCCGCCCCGGCGATGGCGATGACCGCATCGCGGTCGGTAACAGCGGCGGAAAAGTCCGTGCTGCGGCTGAGGGTATCGCAGAACTGTGCGGCGAACTCCTCCAACCCGCCGATAAGGGAATACTTCTTGAAAATAACCTCGCCGTCGCGGGTGGTGTATATCTCCAACGGGTCGCCCTCGCGGATACGCATGGTGCGGCGGATCTCCTTGGGGATGACCACGCGGCCCAGGTCGTCGATGCGGCGCACGATGCCTGTTGCTTTCATATATGAAATTCCTCCAGTCAAAGCAGATTTTACATCCGTAGTCTTTGTCCGGTGTCGGAGGAATATACATCCGCCGCACATGGTGCTTCATTACACAGAACAGCCCGCTTTGCAAAAAACAGACCCGCCCTCAGGCGGATCTGTTTTTTACCGTGTGCCGCACAGCGCTGACATAGCTGTTCAGCAAAATTTCACGGCAGCTCGCGTCGGACGCTATTCCGGCTCGGACTGCGTCGGGAACGCCCGGTCTTCTCCCTCGATCCTGTCGATGAGCCGCTGGATATAGGGGGACAGGCGGCGGGACGTTTGATACAGTATCACATCGCAACCCTGGATTGGCTCCGCGCCGCAGGGGCGCTCCACCAGACCGTAAGCATCCTTCAGCGCCTGGGCGGTGGGCGTGGTCCAGATGTAGCTGCCATGCACGTTGGACAGCATCTCCATCAGCGTGCCCCGGTCATAGATGAAAATCACGTTTTTCCGGCGGTCCGCCGTCCGGCCGCCGGTATAGCGGTAGTCGGAATAGGGATAGATGGGCATATCGTAGTCAGCGTGGACCACCTCGGTGTAGGGTGCCAGCTGCTCCGGCATGATATGCGCCGCCCCGGCCAGCGGATGACTGCCGGACAGCAGCAGCACATAAGGCTGCGGCCTGAGCTTCACGGCGGTCAGCCCGCGCAGCTGCACCGTGTGCAGATAGTAGTCCGCGGTCATATAGTTGGGCTTGAGGATGCCGATATCCGCGTTGCCGGCGGCCACATCCTCGATGACCTGCATATTGGTGGCCTCGCAGATACGCGCCCGGAACGGTACGCCGCTTTCCGCAAAGTCGTTGAGGTACCGGGCGATACGGTCCGAAATGGCAGAGGACCGCGCGGTGGTAACGGATAGGGAGACGCTGTCGTCCCGGCTGTGATAGGCAGACTCCAGCGCGTCGAACTGCGCCACGATATCTGCCGCCTGCCGCAAAAACTGTTCACCGGCGTGGGTGACCTCCACTCCCTGTGAACTGCGCTTGAATAGGGTGATACCGATCTCTGCTTCCAGCTCCCGAATGGTGCTGCTAAGATTCGGCTGCGCCATAAACAGGTTCTGCGCCGCCCGATTGATGGAGCCTGCCCGGCCGACCTCCAGGGCACATATCAGCTGCTGTCGTGTCATAACCGCCTCCATGTCCGTGATCTGCGTCCATCATACCACGTCTCGTCCGTTTTTGGAAGCCGAAGTTATATGTTTTTTCATATAGCTTCATATAAAATATATATTTTACGCTCTGCTTTTACCGGAGTATGCTATATGTATTCCTATATAGTCGTGGTGAGATATACTATGAATTTCGACCTTACTGAAGAAGCGAAGAAACAGCTGGACTACATGATCGCCCGGCGCCGCTATCTGCACCGGCATCCCTGCGTGTCCTTCCATGAGGAGGACGCCCGGGACTATCTGGCCACGGAGATCGCGGCACTCGGCCCGGACACGCTGCGGCCTTGCGGGAAGAACGGTCTGGTGGCCGACCTGCACGGCCATACCGGCGGGAAAACCATCGCTTTTCGCGCGGACATGGACGCCCTACCGATCCAGGAGGAAACGGGCCTGCCCTTTGCCTCGGAAAACCCCGGCGTCATGCACGCCTGCGGCCACGACTGCCACACGGCAGCCCTGCTGGGCCTGCTGCGATCTATGACGCAGCACCGTGCAGCACTGAAATACAACGTGCGATTTATCTTTCAATACGCCGAGGAGCCGGATCCCGGCGGCGCCATCAATATGATCGCCAACGGCTGTCTGGCCGGTGTAGACCGCATTTACGGTCTGCACGTGGACAACCAACTATCTGTGGGCACCATCGGCATCAAGGACGGCCCCTACATGGCCGGCTCCGGCCGCTTTGACGTGACTATCCGCGGCCAGGGCGGCCACGGTGCGCTGCCCCACCTGACCACCGATGTGCTGGGCGCTGTCTGTCACGCCGTCTCTGCCATCGACGCCATCCCCGGCAAGCTGCTGGGCCCCGGCGAGGAGGGCATTATCAGCGTGTGCTATATCAATGGGCAGAGCGCCTTTAACGTGCTGCCGGCCGAGGCCAACTTCGGCGGACTGATCCGTGCTTTCAATGATGAGACGTTCGAAAAAATCGAGACACTGCTGCGGCGGGAGCTGCACGGCATCTGCGACGCCTACGGCGCGGCCTTTGACTTCCGGTACAGCCGGGGCTATCCGGTGCTGGTGAATTACACCGATCAGGTGAATACAGTCCGTGCCGCAGCGCAGGCGCTGCACCTCCCCTGTCGGGACCTGCTGCACACCTTTATCACCGAAGATTTTTCCCGGTATCTGGAGAAGTGCCCCGGCGCCTACTTCCGTCTGGGCACGGGCAACCCGGAAAAAGGCGCCATATACCCGCTGCACAGCAGTCATTTTACTGTGGACGAGGACGCCCTGGCCTATGCGCTGATGATGTATTGGCAGATCTATCAAAATGAGAGCAAATAAAACAGAGAACAACGGAACAGGAGGAACGAAACATGGCAAGAAACTATCATCTGACAGGCCTGGAGCCGGCCAGTGTATGGGAAAACTTCTACGCGATCTCCCAAATTCCCCGGGAGACCGGCAACCCGGAGGGAATCACCTCGTACCTGCTGGATTTCTGCAAGGCCCACGGCATCGAGGCCTACCGCGATGAAGCGTATAACGTCATCGCCCGGGTGCCGGCCACCCCGGGCTATGAAGATGCCTCACCCGTCATTCTCCACTCCCACAGCGACATGGTCTGCATCAAGGACGAGGGCGTGGACCACGACTTCGCCAAGGACCCCATCCGCGTCTATGCCGAGGGCGACGTGGTCACGGCGGAGGGCACCACTCTGGGCGGTGATGACGGCATCGGCGTGGCTTTTATGATGGCCTACATGACGGACAAGCAGGCCAAGCATCCGGCTTTGGAGTGCGTGTTCACCGCAGACGAGGAGACCACCATGAACGGCGGCATCCATCTGGACTACAGCCAGTTCAAAGCAAAATATTATGTCAATCTTGACGGATTTGGCTTCGCCGTAGGCAGCGCCGGAGAGATCGACGCCCGCGTTCTCATGCCCCGCGGCCACGAGCCGGTCCGCCCGGGCTGGCAGGCCCTGTGTCTCAAGATAGAGGGGCTGCACGGCGGCCACAGCGGCAATCAGGCTCTGCTGGAGCGCGCTAACGCCATCATTCTGCTGGACCGTCTGCTGCTGGATCTGGAGGAACAGTCCACTTTCCAGCTCATCACCGCCAAGGGCGGCCGTGAAGGCGGCTGCATGGCCACGGCTATCGCTGCCACAGCTTCGGCCATCATCGCCGTACCGGACACCAAGGCCGCAGAGACGGTACTGGCCGCCAGCGCGGAAAAGCTGAAAAAGGAGTATTCCGTCCGGGAGCCCAATATGAGCATCGCTGTCTCCCCCTGCGAGGTGGAAACAGACGCTATGACCGACGGCGACCGCGAGATGCTGCTGGACCTGATGACACTGCTGCCGGACGGCCTGCGCTCCACCCACCAGACCTTCGAGCACACCTTGGGCAGCACCTCCAATGTGGGCGTACTGGAGACGCGGCAGGATGAGGTCGAGCTGGCCGTGACCATCCGCAGCACGGACACCAAGCGTTTTTACAACTACCAGCAGCTCAAGCGGCTGTGTGCGCGGCTGGGCGTAAAAACTGAGCTGATCTGTGAACTGCCGGAGTGGGAGTACAGCGTCAGCGATGAGTGGATGGAAATGCTCCGCAAGATGTACCCGGAGTATCCCCCCTACTACCTGGGCGGCACCGGCGAGATCGGCTTTTTCACCACACGCATTCCGGGCCTTAACGCCGTCTCCCTGACGCCCAACGCCTTCAACTGCCACTCCACTCAGGAGTACCTGAGCATCCGCGAATGTCGGTACTTCTACGACAAGATGGCAGAGCTGCTGGAAAAAATGAAGGATATGTAATATGCAGAGGACGGCGCCCCACGGGGCGCCGTCCTCTTTTCTTCTTTATCCGCGGCAGGCAGCCAGCTGCGCCCGTACACCGGCGATCAGCATCGTGGCATCCAGTCCGATGGCCACGCCGTCGAAGCCCTGGGCCAGCCGTGCACCGGCGGCCGCACCGTCCCCGGCAAATATCAGGCAGGGTTTGCCCGCCTGGCGGCAGGCCTGCTGTATCCGCGTCAGGGCCTCCTTGAAGCGTAGCTCTTCAAAGGCCCCCGGCAGCCCCATAGAAATAGACAGATCGAAAGGACCGATAAAGATGCCGTCCACACCCTCCATCGCTGCGATATTCTCAATATCCGCCAGCGCCTCTGTCGTCTCACACTGGGGGATCACCAGCGTCTCACCGTTGAAGTGCGCCATTGTCTCCAGTACGCCGGCCGGCGTATCGGTGCCCCAACCATCCTTCCGGGACGGGCAGAACCCCCTCTGCCCCACCGGGGCGTACTTGGCATAATCCACCACGCGCTTCACTTCCGCCGCACTGTGCACATCTGGAATAATGATCCCCTGCACGCCAACGTCCAGCAGCTTCAAGATCGCCGGGCGGCTGATCTCCCGCACCCGGGCCAGGGGCGTGATGTTCCGCCTTTCCGCGGCGCAGACCAGCCGGGCGGTGGTCTCCGCCTCAATGGGGCTGTGCTCATTGTCCAGAATGACAAAATCCAGCCCCGCACAGCCCAGACATTCCACCACTGCGGCACTGCCGGTACCCACGAATGTGCCCAGCGGCTTCTCGCCTCTGGCCAGCTTTTCCTTCAATATGTTCCGCATCTCTTGTTCTCCTGTGTTGTTTTCTATTTGTCAACCGCGGCAGCTCAATAATCCGCGTTCAGCCAGGGCTTCTGGACACAGTACAGCAGCTGCGCCAACTGCCGCGCCTTTTCGGCGTCATCTGCGGACGCCGCACCCAGCCGCAGCAGCGCCGTCAGGCCGCAGGACCCCATCAGCAGCGCCGCCAGATCCCCCTGCCGGCAGATCACCGTCACGTCCGCGGTCCCCTCTGCCACGGCCCAGCGGCCATCGGCAAAGCCGATACGCAGCTCCTCCTCCCGGTCCGCCATCTCATCCCGATAGCGGAAGGCCGCCGTCAGCGTCCCCGCCGGGAAATTCCGATAGCCGGTCCGCCGCACGAAGTCCGCCCCGTCCGTCAGCTTGAACATGGTCCCCACGGCGGAAACATTGGTCTGCAAAAAGCCGTAGTCGATGTAGTTTCCGGACACGTCCTGCGGATCGTCCAACAGATGGTGAAAATCCTCCTCTCCGGTCCGAAGGATCACTGTCTGGGCCAGGTCCTCCTGCATCCGCAGGCCGCCCAGCAGCGCCTGCAGCACTGTGCCGCTCTCATACACCAGTTCCTCCACGCTGAGCCGGTTTTGGGTATAGTTGCACGCACTGGCGCTTTCAAACCGATAGGCCGCGTAGCCTAACAGGCGTCCGCCGTCGTAATAACCCATACGGCGCACCTGAATATCCCCCCGGGCTCCGCGCAGCTCCTCGTCGAACTTCTCCACCATGCCATGGTTTCGGGCGGCAAAGCGCCGCTGGCAGTCCATCGCCTGGTCAAACTCCTCCGGCTGCAGCAGGCGCAGGTGCTCCCGCACCTCTCCGTCCAACCGCGGCAGTGCCCCGGTTGGCAGATGGTATTCATATAACTTCCCGCCAAAGCCGTAGCCCATCCGACGGTAAAAGCCGATGTTGAACGGCAGCAGCATGGTCAGCAGCGCGCCGTTTTCCCGTGCATAGCGCTCGGCATACCGTATCATATACAGCGCCGCGCCCTTCTTCTTGTGCAGGGGGTGTACCTCCAGCGCCATCACACCGCAGGCAGGCTGCATGACCCCAAAGAAGTTCATGGAGAACAGGATCAGCTTCATGGTGGCGATCAGTGTGCCGCCCTCAAACAGGCCCATCGTCCGAGTCTGGGTGTCCTCCCGCAGCTCCGTAAGATGCTTGCTCCGGTAGTGTGCCCGGCATTCCTCGTCCAGCGTCTTGTACGCCGGATAGGAATTGAGATAGATGTCCAGATACGCCTCCATGTCCGCCTCCGTCACCGGATGGACATCCCATGCGCGGTCCGCTGTCACATTACCCATAGGTTTCTCCTTTCTCGCCGTTCCGCAGTATGTTCTCCTTAGATTATACCTTTCCCCGGCCCGTTTCGCAACAGGCAGTTGAAAGCCCTCCGGCAGCTGCCGGAGGGCTCATTTCGTTGTCCGTATACACACGTATCCCTCAGATACTCTTTTACAGCAGGGTCAGAAAGTGCCCGGCGTGTACGCCTGGTCCACGGCCGCCGGCCTTATACCAACTTTTCCAGGGCGTCCAGATCGCCGGCCTGCAGCAGTGGGATAGCCCGCCGCACCTGCGCCTCCGGCCAGTCCCACCACCGCAGCTTCTCCAGCCGCGCGGCGGTCTCCTCGTCATACCGCCTGCGGATGGGCTTGGCCGGCAGGCCGCCCACGATGGTGTAGGGTGGCACATCCTTTGTCACCACGGCGCGGCTGCCGATGATGGCGCCGTCGCCGATGGTAACGCCCGCCAGGATCACGGCCTCATAGCCGATCCATACGTCATTGCCCACCACGATATCCCCGTGGTTATCCCAGGCGGTGGCAATGTCCTCGCACGCCGTCCCCAGCCCCCATTCCTCGAACATGATGGGGAACGGGTAAGTAGAGAGGCTGCTCAGCGTATGGTTGGCCGCATTGAAGATAAACTTCGCCCCGCAGGCGATGGAGCTGTACTTTCCGATGATCAGCCGGTCATGGTTGCACTCGGGATAGTGGTACAGCACGTTGTTCCGCTGGAAATCCCGGGGGTCGTTGACAAAATCGTCATAGATGGTGTACGCCCCCACCTGTATGGCGGGATCTGTGACCACGTTCTGCAGGTACACGGTACTGTGTCCCTGAGAACGGGGATATATTTTCCATTCGGGTATCATAGACTCTCCTTTATTTTACAAAAGCTTCTCCCAGCGGGGCGTTCCCCATCCGGCGGTATCGAAGCACTCCCGCACAGCGCGGCACATCCACGTCAGCTTCTGCCGTATGGCGTCTGACTGGATCAGCAGCCCCGCCTCGTCCTCATGTACCATGAAATACTCCATGATCCGCGCCCGGTCCTCCTGTGCCGCCAGCTTGGCGTAACTGTCCACAAAGTACACGCCCTCGCCGTTGTCGAACATTGTCCAGCGGGCGTCGTACCGGTCATAGTCACCGCTGTCGTTCCAATAGGTAAAGCCCGCCGGGTTCAGCGCATTCCAGTCATCCCAGTTGAAGGCGGTGTAATCGCGGGACAGTATCTCGTTCTCCGTAGCGTGCCAGATCTCGTGGCAGACAGTGCCCTCCCGCATATAATCCGCCTGCACGTCCAGTGCGATATACTGCCAGTCCGCCGAATCGTAGGTGCAGCCTACCACGCCATAGTCGCTGTCGATGTGAGCCACCAACAGGAAACACAGCCCGCCCTCACCGGCGCGGTTGCGGAACTGCGCCAGAAAGCCCTCCGGATACAGGGCAAAGCTGCGGTCCATCGCCGCCAGCACGGCGCGGACGCCGTTCAGCTCTGCTTCCGTGTCCATGGTGTCCGACAGAGTGATGGGATAGCTGCTCAGTTCTGCCGCCTCCCTGCACTGGGATGACAGCAGTATCCGCACGCCGTATCGCTGCTCCAACACATCCGCCTGCTGCCGCGCTTCCTGTAAGCTCTCTGCCACCGGCAGGCCGTTCAGGGAACCCCAATAGGCCTGCAGCAGTGTCTCATTCACCGTCAGTGGCGACGGGACGGACACCGCTGACGCTACCGGCTCGAAGGTCAGCTGCGCCGGGTCTATAACGTACAGCCGGAAGGCGCCGTTTTCATACATGCCGCCCACCAGCAGGCCTGCCTCCGGCAGAACGCAGCAGTCGTACATCTCTCCGGTGATACCGTTAGCCGTCAGGTCGCAGGCCGTGATGCTCTCCCCCACGTTATACAGCGTCGTGCGGCCCGTTCCCACACCGATCAGCTCCTCCGCATCGCCGACGGCGTACAGCGCGCCTCCCGCGTCCAGAAACAGCGAAGCATCGGCGAACCAGAACGTATCGCCGCTGCCGCACAGGGCGGAATATCCCATTTTATCGTTGTCAAAGGCCAGCAGGCTCATGCCGCCCGCCGGCGCCAACATCACCTGATACCGCTGCTCCTGCAGCAGGCTGATCGCCCCCGTCTCCGGGTCAAAGACCGCCGTACCGCAGACGCTGCCGTAGGGTGACAGGAGGAACAGGGCCGCCATCCGCCCGCTTGCCGCATCATAGGCCGTCAATTCCGCGAACCGCAGCTGTGACAGCGCCGTTACCGGCTGTGCCTCTCCTCCGGCTACGTTCTGACAATGCAGCACCCCGTCCCGCAGGAAGTAATAGCTCTCCCCGTCATATGAGAAAAAGCCATCCACGTTCTCCGCATCAAAGCTGCCTGTCTCCGTCAGCGCATCGTCCAGGAGCTTCCAACGATTCGTCTCCCGGTCGCACAGCGCAAATCCATGCGCCAGGGCCTGCCGCTTCGTATCCCAAACCCCATCCAGCGTGACCTCACGCTTCACGGTGTCCGCTTCCGCATCCACCAGCTGCACAGTGGTCCTGCCGCTCTCATAGTCCGCCCAGCTGATCAGCACCACGCTGCCGCCCGCCGGATACAGCCCGGACAGGGATGCCGGGCGGGTACATTCCAGTGTCTGCACCGGCTCGCGATCCACCTTCTCTCCCAGGCTGCACCCGGGCAGCAGCACCAAAAAACACAGCGCTGCCAGCAGAGCCGCCGTATACGACAGCAGACTCACCAGGTCCAGCAGACACAGCTTCTGTGCCAATGTCTTATTTGTTTTCACTTCAATACCTTCTTTCCACCGGAGGAGTATACCGCCATTATCCCATGGCAGCCATTGCTTTTCCTTGCATTTCCTGCGATTTTCTTATAATTTTGCAAGACGGCCTCTTAGCGGAATAATTGATGCACTGCATTCTCCCTCTCTGCAAATTCCGGCAGCTTCTTCGGCGGACCGTAATACGCCGCCAGTGCACGGAACTCCCGTCGAAAGGCTTCCCGAAGCTCCGTCTCTGTCAGCGCCAGATGCCCGGTGTTGGCGAGGATGGCCAGTCCGTAGGAATAATACGTCATATCCCGGTGAAAGGCCCGGGCCGTGACCTCGTCATAGCCGAATTCGTCCATAACGGTCCGGATGATCTCCGGCTCCAGCACGTCCTCCTGATGGCGGCCCGGCCGGTTGTCCTCCAGGTACAGCCAGCGGAACAGCTGCTTTTCCTGGGCCGCGAACTGCACAAAGCCCATGCCGTAGCTGCTGTACCGACTATCGCACCCCTCATGCGCCCGCAGAGATTCCCGTACCCGCTGGGTATGCTGCTCGATGGCCCGCTGGGTCAGCGCGGACTTCAGCTCCTCCATATTACGGAATGACAGATAGATAGGCTGGGTGGAGCACCCCAGCGCCTTCGCCACACTGCGGGCGTTGATCGCCTCAAACCCGCCGATGCGGAGCACCGCCGCTGCGGCGTCGATGATGGCCTCTTTGGATATTCGTTTTACTGCCGGCATTGTGCTCACCTCAATAATCACTATATGTTATCGATAACAATACGTTATTATATGCCGCTGTGCGGCCTTCGTCAAGCGCAAAAAAACAGCGCCCCCGCACACACGGGCGAGGCGCTGTCATCCTTCTAATCCGGTTTGTTCAGCAGTACAGACACGCTGAAGCGCCCGTTTTTCGCCAGTGTCCGCAGGCATAAACACGCATGATCTGACCGCCCTCCGGCATCACCGGAGGGTGGTTTTGCGCCGCTTGGGCTGTTTGTGAGAAAACGGTTGAGTTTTCCGTTAAAAACGTGCTATACTGAGCACACTACGCACAAAGGAGACCACACCATGCGAAAGCTTGAATGCCGCCGAGAGGCGCTGTTTCAATACCGGGGCCTGCCACCTGTTGGCATGGCCGTTTCCATGGCGCTGCAGCACCTGGTGGCTATGATCGTGGGCTGCGTGACCCCAGCCATCATCATTGCCAACGTGGCCGGACTGGCGCATGACCAGCGGGTCCTTCTGATACAGGCATCGCTGGTCATGTCCGCCGTTACTACGCTGCTGCAGCTGTTTCCCATCGGTGGGCGCTTCGGCGCGGGGCTGCCGGTGATCTTCGGTGTCAGCTTCGCTTATCTGCCCAGTATGCAGGCCATCGTCTCCGGCAGCGGCGGGTTGGCCGCTGTGTCAGGCGCTATGATCGTGGGCGGCGCGGTGGCAGCACTGGTGGGTATCTTCATCAAGCCTATCCGCAGGCTGTTCCCGCCGGTCATTACCGGTACGGTAGTGTTCACCATCGGTCTGTCTCTGTACCCCACGGCCATCAACTATATGGCCGGCGGCACCGGCAACACATATGAAAGCGTTGTGGTGCAGCGGGGCCTGCCGGAAGCGCTGGTGTACGGATCCTGGCAGAACTGGGCTATTGCGGCATTTACACTAGCGGTGGTGCTGGTGCTGACCAATCGCGGCAGGGGTATTTTTAAGCTGGCGTCCATTTTACTGGGTATTCTGGCGGGCTACGCCGTCGCTTTTGGGGCCGGGATGGTGGATCTGTCCGGCATCGCGGGGGCCGGGTGGTTCTCTCTGCCGGAATTTCTGCCCTTTGGCGTGACGTTTGAACCCTCGGCGTGCGTCGCACTGGGGCTGTTGTTCGCCATCAACGCCATTCAGGCTATCGGCGACCTGACGGCCACCACCGTGGGCGGCATGGATCGGGAGCCCACCACGCAGGAGCTGCGGGGCGGCATCGCAGCCTATGGCGTCAGCAACATTCTGACAGCGCTGCTGGGCGGTCTTCCCACGGCGACATACTCCCAGAATGTGGGTATTGTAGCCACAAATAAAGTTGTAAATCGCAACGTTTTTGCGCTGACCGGCGCGTTTTTACTGCTTGCCGGTATCATTCCGAAATTTTCCGCCGTACTCACCACCATCCCGCAATGCGTGCTGGGCGGGGCCACGGCGGCGGTGTTTTCCACCATCGCCATGACCGGCATGAAGCTCATCGCCGCCGAGGGGCTGACCGCCCGAAACACCACGATCGTCGGGCTTTCCGCCGCACTGGGTGTGGGCATTTCCCAGGCGGCAGAGGCCCTGGCACAGTTCCCGGAGGCGGTGACGACCATCTTCGGAAAGTCCCCGGTGGTGGTGGCCACACTGATGGCCGTACTGCTCAATCTGGTGCTGCCGCGGGAGGAAAAAAGCGAGAAATAGTGCTTTCTTTTGATACGTTTGCTTTACTTTTCCTGTACCCGCCCTGTACTCTTTGGTTCCCTTTTTGTGCTTTTTTTGTAAGCAAAATGCAGCAAAAATGAAGTGACGGCCCCCGGCTGACGCCGGGGGCCGCTAAGTGCCTTTTTTGCTCATCCGATCATCCCCCCGGCTAACGCCGGGGGCCGCTGAATGTCTTTTTCGTTCGCTCGATCATCCTCCCCGGCTGGTGCCGGGGCCGTCACCTCCACCGTCTGGTCGGCATCGGCCGACACCGGGGCGGAATTCTGTACGGGGTCATTGGCGGATCAGCTGCACGGCGGAGATGTCCGCCGGCAGGGCGGCGGCAAAGGCCGCGCCGTCCGTCCTCTCCCCCACGATACAGCCGTAGTGGGTGGGGACGGCGATCTGCGGGCGGAGGGCGGCCGCCAGACCGGCGGCCTGGGCGGCGGTCATGGTGTAGGTGCCGCCCACCGGCAGGAAGGCGACGTCACACGACACGGACCGTGCATCGGGGGTATCGTCGGTATCGCCGGCCACATAGACCCGCCGGCCCTCCAGCGTGACCACATAGCCCACCCAGCGGTTCCCGCGGGGGTGGAAGGGCTTGCCGAGGTTATAGGCGGGCACGGCGGTGAAGGGCAGGTCCTGCACGGTGTACGCCTCTCCGGGGCGCACCGGCAGCAGCTGCGCCGAGGCAAAGCCGGCCCGCAGCGCCGCCGCCACACACGTCTCCGGCAGCACCAGCACCGCGCCGGGCTTCATCACCCGACGGATATCCTCCGGGGAGAAGTGGTCATAGTGGTCGTGGGTGACGAAGACCACATCTGCATCGCAGGGCGCGTCCGCCACGCGGAAGGGGTCAAACCACACCGTCGCCCCGCCGGCATAGCGGATGCTGCTGTGGCAGTTGATGGAAAAACGGCTCAAAATGTCATCCATGGAGCACCTCCCTTTTCTGTATCGCTTTCAGTATAGCACAGGCGGCGGAAAAGGGCAAGAAAGCCGGGGCGGGCCCTTGCGTTTCCGGCCAAAATATGGTAAGGTAACAGCCGTTGAGTCGTATCGTGCGGAGGTGCATACATACATGAAAGTTCTCCAGTGGTGCCGCGCCAACGCCATGCCGGTGATCGCGGTGCTGGCGGCGGCCGTCACCGCCGTATTCGTGCCGCCGGACAGCGCCTATCTCGGGTACTACGACGTGAAGACGCTCTCATGCCTGTTCTGCATACTGGCGGTGGTGTGCGCCCTGCGGGGCGCGGGACTGTTCCCCCTGCTGGCGCAGCGGCTGGTGCGGGCGTTTCACACGGCCCGCAGCGCCGTGCCGGCGCTGGTTGTCGTTACGCTGATCGGCTCCATGCTGCTGACCAACGACACGGCGCTGCTGACGTTTCTGCCCCTGAGCTGGTTCGTGCTGGAGGGCACAGGGCAGACGAAGCACACGGCGCTGACGTTCATATTGCAGAACTGCGCCGCCAATCTGGGCGGGATGCTGACGCCCTTCGGCAATCCGCAGAACCTATACCTATTTAATCATTATACGATCCCCAATGGGGAGTTCCTGACCATCATGCTGCCGCCGTTCCTGCTGTCCACGGCGCTGATCCTGGCGTGCTGCCTGCTGATTCCCCGGGAGACGCTGACGGTACCGGCGCAGGAGACGCCGGTGGACAAGCGCCGGTGCATCGTGTACGGCGTACTGTTCTGCACGGCTGCGGCCATGGTGCTGCGCGGCATACCGTATTGGCTGGGGCTGGCCGCCATCACGGCGGCGCTGCTGGTGCTGGACCGCCGGGCGCTGCTGGGCGTGGACTGGGGGCTGCTGGTGACGTTCGCGGCGTTTTTCACCTTCTCGGGCAACATGGCCCGGATAGAGCCTGTGCGGACACTGTTCCGGCAGCTGCTGGCCCACGGGACCATGCCGGTGGCGGTGCTGACCAGTCAGGTCATCAGCAATGTGCCCGCGGCCATACTGCTCAGCCAGTTTACCGACGATTACCCGGCGCTGCTGGTGGGGGTGAACATCGGCGGGGCGGGGACGCTGGTGGCGTCGCTGGCCAGCCTGATCACCTTCCGGGAGTATACGAAGCACGTCAAGGGACAGACCGGACGGTTCCTGGCACTGTTCTCCGCCGTCAGCTTCGGCTTTTTGGCCGTGCTGCTGGCAGCCATGACGTTTTGGATGCAATAGACCGTGCGCCGGGGCTGCACGGGGGAAAGGAGGCCGATGGGTCATGCTCAGCAATCTGCAAGTCTGCTTTAACGCCGTGATGCCCCTGTTTCTTATTATGGGACTGGGCTACGGGGTCAAGTGTCTGGGCGGCATCCGGGTGGAGGACGTGCCCGGGCTGAACAAGATGGCGTTCCGGTTCTTCATGCCGGTGATGCTGTTCTGGAACCTGTACACCTCCTCCATCGACCAGGCGTTACAGCCGAAGCTGCTGCTGTTCGCCGTGGGGGCCACGCTGGGGATGTACGGCCTGTCCCTGGCCATCGTGCTGCCCACGGAGAAGGACCACGAAAAGCAGGGCGTGAAGATACAGGGTATGTACCGCAGCAACCTGGCCATTATCGGCCTGCCGCTGGCCACGGTGCTGGTGCCCGGGGCGGACATGGGGCCGGTGGCCATGCTGGCGGCCATCATCGTGCCGCTGTTCAACGTACTGGCGGTCATCACCCTAACGGCGTTCCGGGGCGAGAGACTGCCCGCCGGAAGGCTCATCAAAATGGTGGCCACCAATCCGCTGATCCTGGGTTCCGCCGTGGGGCTGGTGTTCCTGGGCACCGGCTGGAGACTGCCTACGGCGCTGGAGTCGGCGGTACACCAGGTGGCCGCCATGACCAGCCCGTTCATGCTGTTCCTGCTGGGGGCCTTCTTCCGGTTCAGCGGCCTGCGCCGGTACCGGAGGGACCTGATCGAGGTGTGTGTGGTGCGGCTGTTCCTGATGCCGGCGCTGCTGCTGACGGCGGCGTTTCTGATCGGCATACGGGGCGTGGGCTTCGCGGGACTGATCAGCGTGTTCGCCAGTGCCACGGCCATCGCCTCCTTCACCATGACACAGCAGATGGGCGGCGACGCGGAGCTGGCTGGGGACATCGTGGTGTCCACCAGCGCGCTGTGCATCGTGACCATGTTCGCCTGGTCGGTGCTGTTCAAGGCGCTGGGCGCGTTCTGAGGCTGAAAAAGATACAAGACCGACGGCTCAGCCGTCGGTCTTTCAGTCTGTCAAAGCGCCTGCCCGGTCACAGATATCGGAGGGAAGGATAGTGTGAAAGGGAACCGTCAGGGTTCCCTTTCGCGTTCGATCACCCGCCGCAGCGACCAAAAAAGCAAAATAAAATGTTGTTTTTTATTTTGCTTTTTTGTTTGCAGCTTGTCAAAAAAGTCCCAACGGACTTTTTTTGACAAGCTGCAAGACCGACGGCTCAGCCGTCGGTCTTTGTGTTATCCGGTTTTTGTCCGTGCCGACGGCAGACGGCGCGGTAGATCACATAGCCCACACCCGCCACAGCGAGGGCAAGAGCGAAGGCAATGACCGCCGCCCGGTAGTTCTGCTCCCCCAGGGCGCTGCCGCCCACGGTGGAGGTGACGATGGAGGGCAGGCGGCCCACTGTGGCGATCAGCAGCCAGGTCCCCCACGGCAGGTCCGTCAGGCCCGCGAAGTAGCACAGCAGGTCCTTGGGCGTACCGGGAACGGTGAAGATCAGCCAGAACAGGGCGGTGCGCTTGGGGGAGGTATGGAGGAGAAAATGGAGCTTTTCCAGCTTGTCCGCCGGGAAGAACACCTCCACCAGACCGCGGCCCCAGCGGCGGACCAGGGCAAAGACGATCACGCTGCCCAGCACGGCACCGAGCAGGCACAGGGCCGTGCCCGCCCAGGCGCCGAAGGCGTAGCCCCCGGCGATCTCCAGCGGCTCGCCGGGGATAATGGCCACCAGCACCTGCAGAAACACCATAGCCACATAGGCCAGCGGGCCCCAGGCGCCGTGGCCGTCTACCCAGGCGCGGAACTGCTCCGGCTGGCGGGCAAAGCGGACCATGGGCCGCCCCACGAACCAGGCCAGCGCCGCCGACAGCAGGACGAATATGACGATGGCCAGTACGGACAGCGTTTTTTTCTGTTGTTCGGTCAGCGTGCGCTTCACGGGCGATACCTCTTTTTCTTGTACTACCCGCAGGATACCACGATTTTCGGAAAATCATGTGAACGAAACGTTAAGATTTGCTTATAAAATGTCAGCCCCCGGGTTCCCGGGGGCTGCATTTTACTCATGAGTATGCACATTGATGAATTCCGCCTTCAGCTTGGAGTAGAGGATGGTCTGGCTGCTGTAGAGCCCGCAATAGCCGGAGAGCAGATAGCTGAGGGCACAGGCGGCGGCGAAATAGACCAGACCGCCGGAGCCGAAGAGCTCAATGCTGAGGATGACGGAGGCGATGGGGCAGTTCACCGCGCCGCAGAACACGGACACCAGGCCGATGGCGGCGGCAAAGGCGGGCGGCAGGCCCAGCAGTCCGCCGAACACGCAGCCGAAGGTCGCGCCCACGAAGAACGAGGGCACCACCTCGCCGCCCTTGAAGCCGCAGCCGATGGTGACGGCGGTGAAGGCCAGCTTCAGCAGCCAGGCCCAGGGGTCGGCCTGGCCGGACAGGGCGCGCGCCACCACATCCATGCCCGCGCCGTTATAGTCCGTAGTACCCAGCAGCAGCGTGGCGGCTACGATCACGCAGCCGCCCGCGGCGGCACGGAGGAAGGGATCCTTCAGGACACGGGCGGCCAGGTGCTCGGTGATGTGCAGGCCGCGGCAGAAGAGGATACTCACCAGAGCGCAGCCCACAGCCAGCACCGCCACAAGGCCCAGGGTGGGCCAGGCCAGCGCCGGCATGGCCACGGTGAAGCGGGTGGGCTCCACGCCCATGAGGAGGGCGATGTAGTAGCCGGTCAGAGAGGCGGTGATGCAGGGCAGCAGCCCGGCGTAGTACAGCACGCCCACGCTGATGACCTCCAGAGCGAAGATGGTGGCCGTCAGGGGTGTGCCGAAGAGGGCGGAGAACACGCCCGCCATGCCGCAGAGGGTGGCCAGGGGCAGGTCCTTCTCCCCCAGGCGCAGCAGCGTGCCGGCGCGGTAGCCGATGCCGCCGCCGATCTGGAGCGCCGCGCCCTCACGGCCGGCGCTGCCGCCGCACAGGTGGGTGATGACCGTGGAGACGAAGATCAGCGGCACCAGAAGGGTGGGTATTTTTTTGCCGAAGTGGACGGACTCGATGACGGCGTTGGTGCCCGCGCCCTCCAGCCGGCACAGCCTGTACAGCAGGGCGATGACCACGCCGCCCAGGGGCAGCAGGTACAAAATCCAAGGGTGGGCCAGGCGGACGTTGGTGGCACAGTCGACGCCCAGGTGGAACAGCGCGCCCACGAAGCCGCCCACGCCGCCCACCAGTGCGCCCACCGCCAGCCATTTCAGCAGGGCAGTGACGTACAGACTGTAGTGTGTGATGCGCTCCTTTACCTTCTCCATGGCCGTGCCGCCTCCTGTAACGTTCTCTTTGCAGACGATTATTCTACCATCTATGCGGGAGTGTGTCAAACCCTGTCGGATAAACTTTCAGCAGGGCTGAAAAATTTTCAGTTTATCTGACTTTTTTTCATTTTCCCTGTTGATTATGCCGCGGTGTTGCCGTATACTATATATTACCAAACGCAAAAGGCACAAGGAAGACCCAACAATATACAAATAGGAGGAAAACCACATGAAATACGGTCGTACTTTTAATTTCTCCGCCGGTCCCGCCATGATGCCGGAGCCCGTGCTGGAGGAGATCCGCGACGAGATGATGAACTACCGCGGCAGCGGTATGTGCGTCATGGAGATGAGCCATCGCTCCAAGGTGTTCCAGCAGATCATCGACGAGGCCGAGGCCGATCTGCGCGAGCTGATGAACATCCCCGACAACTACAAGGTGCTGTTCATCCAGGGCGGCGCTACCCTGCAGTTCGCCGCTGTGGCGTGGAACCTGATGAAGAACGGCAAGGCCGTGTACATCGAGACCGGCGCATGGTCCAAGAAGGCCATTGCCGAGGCTAAGAAGTACGGCGAGGTCATCGTAGCCGCCTCCTCCAAGGATAAGAACTACAGCTACATCCCCGACTGCTCCGATCTGGACATCCCCGAGGATACCGACTATGTGTACATCTGCGAGAACGAGACCATCCACGGCGTGACCTGGAACAAGCTGCCCAACACCAAGGGCCACGTCCTGGTGTCCGACCAGTCCTCCATGTTCCTGAGCAAGCCCTGCAACGTGTCCGACTACGGCATGATCTACGCCGGCGTGCAGAAGAACGTGGGCCCCGCCGGCATGGTGGTGGTCATCATCCGCGAGGACCTGATCCGCGAGGACATCGACCCCAAGATGCCCGTCTACATGAGCTACAAGACCCATGCCGACAACGGCTCCATGTACAACACCCCCAACTGCTGGGCGATCTACTGCTGCGGCAAGGTGTTCAAGTATCTCAAGAGCATCGGCGGCCTGGAGGAGATGCACAAGCGCAACATCGCCAAGGCCAAGGTCATCTATGACTTCCTGGATCAGTCCAAGATGTTCAAGGGCACCGTGGAGCCGGAGTTCCGCAGCCTGATGAATATCCCCTTCGTCACCGAGAGCGCCGAGCTGGACGCCGAGGTGGTGGCCGCCACCAAGGCCGCCGGCTACGACAACCTGAAGGGCCACAAGTCCGTGGGCGGCCTGCGCGCCAGCGTGTACAACGCCATGCCCATCGAGGGCGCCCAGGCGCTGGTGGAGTTCCTGAAGAAGTTTGAGGCCGAGCACACGAAGTAACGCACAAGGGGGATAACATCCCCCTTGTATATCCCCCTCACCAGCTGACATCGGTCACTGGTGAACGCCGCCCAAGGCGGCTGGGCCGTGGTATTTTTGCCACGTACACGCCGCGGCAAAAATGATCGCATTCCCCTCTTGGTCGGCAAATTCCGACAACAAAACGTATTTTAAAAGGAGAGTATTACCATGCGTATTCTGGTTACTGACGGTATGGATAAGACCGCGATGGCGGAGCTGCGTGAGATGGGTCACGAGGTCGTGGAGCAGTTCTATGAGCCCGATCAGCTGGGCAAGGCGCTGCGTGATTTTGACGTGGTGGTGGTCCGTTCCAAGACCAAGGTCCGCGCCAACCACATCGACGAGGCCAAGGGCAGCCAGCTGAAGCTGATCATCCGCGGCGGCGTGGGCGTGGACAACATCGACGTGGACTACGCCAAGGCCAACGGCATCGACGTGAAGAACACCCCCAAGGCCTCCTCCCAGTCCGTGGCGGAGCTGGCTATGGGCCATATGTTCTCCTGCGCCCGCTACATCTCCATCGCCGGCCACACCATGCGTGAGGACAAGTGGGAGAAGAAGGCCTACGGCAAGGGCATCGAGCTGCAGGGCAAGACCCTGGGCATTGTGGGCTTCGGCCGCATCGGCCAGCACCTGGGCGTGATGGCCAAGGCCATCGGCATGAAGGTCGTGGCGTTCGACATCTTCCACATCCCCGGCATCGAGGAGCAGCTGGGCATCCCCTATGTGGAGATGGATGAGCTGCTGGCCATGTCCGACTTCGTATCCGTGCACGCCCCCGCTGTGGACGGCGGCGCTCTGATCTCCGCCGAGAACATCGCCAAGATGAAGGACGGTGTGGTGGTCATCAACACCTCCCGCGGCACCAACGTGGACGAGGCCGCTCTGCTGGCCGCCCTGGAGTCCGGCAAGGTGCGCGCCGCCGGTCTGGATGTGTACGCCGACGAGCCCGCCACCAACAAGGCTCTGTACAGCCATCCCATGGTGTCCTGCACGCCCCACATCGGCGCTGCCACCAACGAGGCCCAGAAGCGCATCGGCGCGGAGATCGTGGACATTATC
>JABLTO010012189.1_pt1 | contig 25119 bp, 23 predicted proteins | sample 7160091 | NCBI WGS metagenome assembly JABLTO01 (sample SAMN14651225, study PRJNA627086) | human gut metagenome | isolation source: feces | host: Homo sapiens
GAAGAAGTGAAAGCATTCATAGAGGAAAACTATGAAGGCGCAGTCATCGCTATGTTCTGAGAAGTGAATATCGACCTTTGAAAGGAGCAGCAGAGCGCTGCTCCTTTTTTGATGGATAGAGTGCCGTATAAAATTGACTTTTGTGGATCTGTGTGTTAGACTGGGAAAAAATCAAAAGGAAATTGCTATGGTTGGTTATCTTTGGGCATATGTACAGGACGAGGATAGGCAGCGCTTGTAGCCCGGGTAAGTTTGCATGGGCACAAGCGCTTCTTGCGTTGGGCCTGTGCGGGATAGTCAATTGCTGGTTTGCAGGATAGCAAGAGCACCGCATCGTGGTAGAGGATGCGGTGCTCTTTTTATATGTGCTGTAGTGGTAAATGCTGAAGCAGCCCATATAAAGGCGGCAAAAAGGGGGAGTGATCGTTGGGGCATAAAGATGATGCCTGTATGGATTTGGCAATGTAAAAAAGAATAAAAGGCTGAAAATACACCATACGGGAGGAATGAATTATGATAGAACAAATTGTGGGTAACCAATTAGAAAAAGAGAAAAGTTGGAAAGAGGCAAAGGAAGAGGATATGCTTGTTTTGCAAGGCAGTGTGTATCATATTCGCACAATGGGCAAATGGGCATTTGTACTGCTGCGTCTGCGCAGAGAAATTGTCCAGTGTATATACAGCCCGGAATTTTCCTGTTTCTCTTTACGGGAGTTGAAAGAGGAAAGTTGCATAAAGGCAAAAGTAAGGGCGAAAAAACAGCCGGGAACAGAAGAGACTATAGAATTCCAATTGCTGAAAATAGAGATACTTTCCAAACCGGAAAGGAAAAGTACAACAGCCCTTTACCGCAAAGAACTGCAAATTTCGCTGGAACATTTGCTGGATACACGGCCGATTACTTTGCGCAATGCAAAGCAGCGGGCTATTTTTAAATTGCAGGAGGGAATATGCCGGGCTGTACGAATATTTTTGCAGGAGAGAGAATTTACAGAGATCCACACGCCCAAACTGGTATTTGCCGGAGCAGAAGGCGGTGCGAATCTTTTTTCGGTAGAATACTTTGATCGGAAGGCTTACCTGGCGCAAAGCCCGCAATTTTATAAACAAATGATGGTATGTGTGTACGAGCGGGTATATGAGATAGGACCGATTTTTCGGGCTGAGCCGCATGATACCTCCCGCCATTTAAATGAATATACGGGCATAGACCTGGAAATGGGATATATCTCAGAGCCTGTACAGTTAATGCAATTGGAAACGGAGATGCTGCGTTATACATTTGAGTTTTTGCGGCAGCAATATGCTTTGGAAATAGATTTGCTGCAGGCGGATATACCGAAAATTCAATCGATCCCGGCTATACCGTTTGCCGAGGCAAAACAATTGTTGGTTCAGAAATTGGGCGTTTCTGGTAAGGACATGGAAGATTTGCAGCCTCAGGAGGAAAAAGCGCTATGTAAATGGGCAGAAACGGAATATAATTGCCCCTTTTTGTTTGTTACGCGTTATCCAAGTGCGAAGCGGCCTTTTTATACCAAGGAGGATATGCAGCACCCGGGAGAGACACAAAGCTTCGACCTGTTGTTTCGGGGGATGGAAGTAACCACCGGAGGATTGCGGATTCATAATTATCAGGAGCAGGCGTGCAAGATGCGGCAAAGAGGGATGGCAGTGGCTGCTTTTGAAAGTTATCTGCAGGCACATCGTTATGGCCTTCCGCCCCATGGCGGCTTTGGAATCGGCTTGGAGCGCCTGACAGCGCGTCTCCTGAAGTTGGAAAATGTGCGGGAAGCTGCACTTTTCCCAAGAGATATGCGTCGATTGGAACCATAAAGCATACAATGGGTGGCGGGGGTGGGGAAAATGCGTTATAATGAAAAAAACGATGCTTGTGAAAAAAGGAGAAAAACGTATGCTTCGTACAAATGAAGAACGATTGGTAAAATTGTCGGTACAGGGAGAAGTTTCACCACCCGGATATAGTGACTTGGGTAAAATTGATGCAAAAGGGCAGGTATTTGTTTTGCCGGGAACAGGCGGTATTTCCTATAATGTAAAAATCGGTGATCTGGCCAATGGTTTTGAGGCAGATCATGTTGAACCGGGCGTCAGTACCCGCAACGTCAATGAACGCAGCAGCAACGCTTATAATTATCTTTCCTGCATTGGCAATGAGGCAACGGTTATCAGTGGGGATGCGAAGGGAAAAAAGGGATTTGTTACGGGAACACATGGAGGAATTGAACATGTGATTCTGTATTTTCCGCAGGATGCGCTTGAACAGATGAATATTGGAGATCGCATCAATGTGAAATCTTTTGGGCAGGGGCTGCAATTATTGGATTATCCGGAAATTGCTGTTATGAATCTGGATCCGGCAGTATTGCGGCGAATGAAAATTCGTGAAGAGGGTGGCCGCCTGATTGTACCCGTAGCTAAAGCAGTACCCGGCTGCCTGATGGGCTCGGGGTTAGGTGCATCCACTACTAAAAAAGGGGATTATGATATTACACTTTTTGATGAGAAACTGGTAGCGGAATATCATCTGGATGAATTGCGGCTGGGAGATATTGTAGCCCTTTTGGATTGCGACAACACAAATGGGCGTAATTTTATCACTGGTGCGCTTTCTATTGGTGTAATTGTACATGGAAGTTGTAAAATTTCAGGGCATGGCCCGGGTGTAACGACGCTGTTTTCCTGTCTCACTGGGAAATTGGGCTATGAATTGCAGGAAAAAGCAAATCTGGCGGATATGCTGTTATAAATGAGAAGTAAACAAAAAAAGGTCTGAATTGAAGTTCTGTTCAGGCCTCTTTTTGTAAATTTTAAAAGGCATATGGGAGCTTTTGCGTATACACATAATGAGGAGGGAAAAATGCGCTATATAAAAATTATTATGGGAAACGTTCTGATTGCCGGTGCTTATGCCTGCATTACCGTTCCTAAAGAGATTGTGAACGGAGGAGTAACAAGTTTTTCCATGATTTTAAGCAAAATGACGCGTATCCCCACTGCCTGGCTGGCAGATGCATTTTCGTTGCTGCTTTTGGCAGTGTGCTTTTTTGGGCTTGGGAAAGAGTATTTCCAAGGGACAATTTTTAGTTGTCTGGCATATTTGATATTATTTACGGGATTCAGTGCACTGCAATGGGAAGTACCTTTGCCGTTGATTCCGGGAGCTGTTCTCGCGGCGGTGCTGGAGGGAACCGGTTACGCCTTGTGTATTTACGCAAAATCTACGGCTGTTGGTTTTGATACAGTGGCACTGATGATTCATCGGAAATATCCAAAAGTGAAAGTGGCGTTTTGTATGTATCTGATTAATATGACAGTATTGCTGAGCGGAATTCTGGTTTATGGATGGCGTTCTGTCATTTTGGGGTTGGCATTTTCACTGCTGCAATCGCTGACGCTGCATTTGCTGTTGAAAGTGCAGCAACGAATAGAAACGCGAAAAGAATTGTCGAGTGAGATTTGAAAAAATATTGATTTTATTTTTGTAACTTTTTTCTATTAAAATTGTCTAATATGTGAAAGGCATTTGGAAAGGAAGCGGGAGTATGGCAGATTTTACGGAAATCTATGATCTGTATGCAGATAAAGTTTATCACTATTTACTGGGGCTCTCGCGAGACCGTCACCGGGCAGAGGAGTTGACACAGGAGACTTTTCTGAAAGCGTTGCAGAATATCGAACAGTATGAGGGGCGCAGCAGTTTTTATACCTGGCTGTGCCGGATTGGAAAAAACCTGTTTTTGAATGAAGAAAAGAAACGAAAGCGTTCAGTCTCTTGGACAGGCGAAGGAACGGAGCAGGAAGCAAAATTCCCGGACTATACGCTAATTGATCGGGAGACGCTACTGTATATTCATAAGGCACTGCATCAGTTGAAGGAGCCTTATCGGGAAGTGTTTTCTCTGAAAATATTTGGAGAATTGAAATATCGGGAAATTGCCGATATTTTTGGAAAAACGGAAAGCTGGGCAAAGGTGACTTTCTTTCGGGCAAAGGAACGGATTGTAAAGGAGATGGAGGCAAAGGGATGGCTTTAAGGAAAGGGAGAATTTATAATAATTTGCTGAGAAATTATATGGAAAATGCGAATATCCGACGCCTGCTAAAAGCTGCATCGTTAGAAATACGGAAAAAGCAGAATGATGGACGGGAAAGTAGAATAAAGGAGGGTTAAAATGAAAATGAATTGCAACATAATGCGGGATCTGTTGCCTTTATATGCAGATGCAAGTTGCTCTGAGGAGAGTAAAAAAGCTGTGGAAGAACATGTCCTGGAATGTGCCGAATGTGCAGCAATATTAAAACGAATGATGCGCCCGGAAATAGAAGGGAGAGAGGAGTTACAGAGAGAAAACTTTACTGCACAAAAGGCATTTCGAAAAGTACGCAGAAAACTCCGTACGAAATGGTTGAAAACAGCAATTTGTTTGATTCTTTGTGCGACAATATTTCTGTTAACCATTAATCAGTTCAGCACACAAAAGACCCGTTTTGCATTGAACTTTAGTTATACCGGTTTGTGGAACAGGTTATGTGTTCAGAAAATCATGCGTTTTCTGAAAGAAGATCCATATGGTTTAGAGTATCTGTTTTTGGATACGGATATGATTTATGAAGATCATCAGAAGATTTATCATAAAATGATCCTGCAGAACGAGAATCCCGGGAAATTTATGGTATCGATCGGAGAAGAATCTTGCTATATTTCACAAAGCGTATATGAAAATGAATATCAGGCATATTTGCAGAGTGGTAGTGAAGCGGATTTCTGGGCAGAGATGATTATGCTGAATCAACCGATTATCCCTGAAGAGGCTATGGAAGAAATTATGGCTTCAAATAAATATCAGCATATGATTTATGAAAAGTTCCATTATGAACGGGATTATGGGGAATATAGTGAAAATTATCTGGAACATATTTATACCAAACGAGCTCCGATAGAATATGGTTATCAGGAAGGATATTATTATCGCACGGATTATCAATATGAAGCGTTGGTTTCCTATCAGGAAGAACTGGCTGACGCAGTGCTTTTTATTTGGCAACCTGAAGAAAATGATGAGACATGGAAGCAGGAACTGAAATCGACCATCACAAAAATATCAATGGATGCCATAAATTTGGGAGAAGCAGGCTTTGATAGAAAATGCCGTGAACAGTTTTTAGAGATTGTCACCGTTTTTCAGGAGAATAATGCTGTTATTCAGGATTATACGATTGAGATGACGGATATAAATGAAGCGTGCGTTTCCATAACATTGCGGGATGGTGCGGGAGATCCACAATATGCTGCGCTGGAAACAGAAGAAAATAAATATAAATTATATATTGAACTGGAAAAAGGAAAGATTATGCGTATCTACGGAATGTTCCATGAAGGAGTGTTGATGCAGAAATTTGTAGAGGAAAGAGGGCTGCAGTTGGAAAATGAGGAACATATTTATCTGGCGAACCCTTATCGCTACACCTATCTGATTGATAACAGAGTGCATTGAAGAGCGGGCGCTTAAGCGCCTGCTCTTTTTATATCGGGAGAACATAGATTGCAAAGAAAAGGGGCATACTGTGAACAGATTTCAAACATCTGTAAACAAAATGGACAGGGGAAAAAATATATGATAAGATAAATCATAATTGCAACTATCTGTAGGAGAAGTTATGTACGATATACTGACGATAGGCGGCGGCCCTGCTGGCTTGACTGCTGCCATTTACGGAGCCAGAGCCGGATTATCTGTGGCGGTTGTGGAAAAGGCTGTGCCGGGTGGGCAAATTACCTCTACCCATCAATTGGAAAATTATCCTGGGTTTGCACAGGGTATTTCCGGTGCTGAATTTTCGCAGCAATTGCTGGAGCAGGCAAAGAGAGTTGGCGCGCAGGTGCTTACCGATGAGATCCTTTCTTTACAGTTGGAAGGAAAAGTTAAGAAGGCTGAAGGAAAGGCCGGAAGCTATCAAGCGAAAACGATGATTCTGGCGTTGGGCGCTGCTCCGCGAAAATTGGAAATTCCGGGTGAACAGCAATTTACAGGTATGGGTGTTTCTTATTGTGCTACCTGTGACGGCGCTTTTTTTAAAGGCTTGCGCGTGGCGGTGATCGGCGGCGGAGATACGGCCTTCGAAGATGCGCTGTACCTCTCGGATTTGGCTGCGGAGGTTTATCTGGTTCATCGGCGGGATACTTTCCGCGCACAGCAATATTTGGTAGAAAAAGCGGAGGCAAAAGAGAATATTCACTTTATTAAGCAGGCAGTTCCTGTGGAAATTTGCGGCGGAATGGATTTGGAATATATCGTATTGCAGGATGTGCAGACAGGCAAACGACAGGAACTGGCAGTGGAAGGCGTTTTTGCAGCAGTCGGGCAAAAGCCAAATACAGAATTGGTTCAGGGGAAAATTGCCTTGGATGCAGCGGGATATATTGAAGCCGATGAAAATACGCGGACGAATATACCGGGTATTTTTGCGGCAGGAGATGTGCGGAAAAAGAGGCTGCGCCAAGTAGTAACTGCTGCGGCAGATGGAGCAGTTGCAGCAATGGAAGCATATCATACAATATTAGAAGAAGATTGAGAACGGAGAACATATATGGGAAAGTTGTTTGGGACAGACGGCATACGAGGTGTCGCCAACAAGGGATTAGATAGCATTTTGGCTTATAAACTGGGGCAGGCCTGTGCATTGCAGTTGACAGATTCCGCGCATCATGCGCGGATCCTGATCGGAAAAGACACGCGTATTTCCGGGGATATGCTGGAAAGTGCACTAGTGGCAGGCATCTGTTCTGCAGGAGCAACGGCTGAACTGTTAGGTGTAGTGCCGACGCCGGCGGTCGCGTATCTGACCAGACTGTATCATGCGGATGCAGGGATTGTGATCAGTGCATCGCATAATACAGTGGAGTATAATGGCCTGAAAGTTTTCAATGGGCAGGGATATAAGCTGGCTGATGAGATCGAGGAAAAAATAGAAGAAAGAATTCTCTCTGCACAGCCGCAGGAATTGCCCAGTGGCATACAGTTAGGGCGCAGAGTGGAGCGCGCCGAAGCAGCTGAGGATTACGGGAATTTTCTTCGGCAAAGCGCAGATTGTTCGCTGAAGGGCCTGCATATTGTATTGGATACAGCTAATGGAGCTTCCTATAAAATTGCGCCGCAGGTATTTTCTGCATTGGGTGCGAAAGTAGATTGCATTGGCAATGCTCCCGATGGAACCAATATCAATGATGCTTGTGGCTCCACGCATCCGGAAAAGCTGCAGGAAGCGGTTAAACAGTTGGGTGCAGATTTGGGATTGGCATTTGATGGAGATGCCGATCGCTTGATTGCGGTAGATGAACAGGGACGCCTGGTAGATGGGGATCGCGTCATGGCCGTTTGCGCATTGGATATGAAGGCTCGGGGAAAGCTGGCAAAAGATACGGTTGTCGGGACGGTGATGAGCAACCTGGGGCTTCAGTTATATCTGCAAAAGCATGGAATTCATTTAGTGAAGACGGCGGTGGGGGATCGCTATGTTTTGGAAGAGATGTTGGCTTCCGGCTATAATTTTGGTGGAGAACAGTCCGGGCATGTGATTATTCTGGATAAAAATACGACGGGAGACGCTATGTTGACAGCACTACAGCTGTTAAGCGTAGTCGTGCGCAGCGGGAAAAAACTGGGTGAACTGGCTTATGATATTGAAATTCTTCCGCAGGTATTGATTAATGCCCGAGTGCGTGAAGAAAACAAATATGCTTATCAGGAAAATGAACAGATCCGGCAGGAGATTGCCAAGGTAGAGGAAGCGATGGCCGGCCGGGGTCGGGTGCTCATTCGGCCTTCGGGAACAGAACCATTGGGCAGAGTTATGATCGAGGGGGAAGATATTGAATTTATTCGGGCGCATGCAGAAAAAGTAGGGCAGCTTATAGAACAGATGCTTTAATTCAGGAGGGGAAAGAGTATGTGTGGAATTGTTGGATATGTAGGAAAACGGGATGTACTGCCGGTATTGCTGGGCGGACTGCAAAAACTGGAATACAGAGGGTATGACAGTGCAGGCGTTGCCTATATTCAGAATGGCGGCATGCATATTGTAAAAGCAAAAGGCCGGCTGGTTAATTTAAGAGAAAAGTTAGGTGATGCCATGGCGGAGGACACCATTGGCATTGGCCATACCCGCTGGGCGACACATGGAGAACCTTCGGATATAAACGCGCATCCCCATACCAATACGGCGGGGGATCTGGCAGTTGTACATAACGGTATTATCGAAAACTTCGCGAAATTAAAGGCATGGCTGCAGAGCAAAGGCATCCACTTCATATCTGAGACAGATACCGAAGTAGTGGCGCATTTGGTTAACTATTTTTATGAAGGCGATTTGAAGACGGCTGTGATGCGGGCAGTAAAAATGCTGGAAGGCTCCTATGCGTTGGGAGTAATGAGCGTTAGAGAACCCCACCGCATTGTGGCAGCAAGAAAAGACAGTCCGTTGGTAATCGGCCTGGGCAAGGGGGAGAATCTGATTGCGTCGGATTTCCCGGCATTGCTGGAATATACCAAAGACGTTTACCTGTTGGATGATGGTGAGATTGCAGTCATTTCGGCGGACGAAGTGGAAATTTACGATACTTACGGCAACCGGGTAGAGAAAAAGCACTTTACAGTTGATTGGGATGTTGCCCAGGCGGAAAAAGGCGGCTGGGAACATTTTATGATTAAAGAGATTCATGAACAGCCAAGAGCGATGCATGATACCCTGATGGCGCGCATGCGGGAGGGGAAAATTGATCTTTCGGAAATCAATATTACCGAACAACTGATTCAAAGTATACGGGGAATTCATATAGTAGCCTGCGGCAGTGCTTATCATGCGGGTATTTTAGGTAAATATGTGATTGAGAATATAGCTCGTATTCCGGTCAATGTGGATGTAGCTTCGGAATTCCGCTATCGTATGCCCTCCCCGCTGCTTTCCAAAGACGATCTCTTTATTGTTATCAGCCAGTCGGGTGAGACGGCAGATACCATTGCGGCTTTGCGGGAGGCACAGAGTAAAGGCGCGAAAGTGATTGCGATCACGAATGTAAAGGGCAGCACTATTTCACGGGAAGCAGATTTTACAATGCATACGCAGGCAGGTATGGAAATTGCGGTAGCGACTTCCAAAGGGTATCTGACGCAGGTATTGTGCCTGTATATGATTGCGGCAGAGATAGGCCGCATGCGGGGAACTCTGAATGAAACGCAGTATGCTGAATTCGTGGAAAATCTCAAAAAATTGCCGGAACTGTTGGAAGAAGTGCTGAAGAATAAGGAAGCGGTGCAGCAGTTGGCAGCACAGCGTTTTATGGATGTCAATGAATTTTTTATCGGGCGCGGCGCAGATTATGCACTGATGGTGGAAGGATCCCTGAAACTGAAAGAACTTTCTTATATCCATTCTGAGACTTATGCGGCCGGTGAATTGAAACATGGTCCGATTGCTTTGATTGAACAAAACACATTGGTGATGGCGCTGGCCACACAGAGCGGTCTTCTGGAAAAATTGATGAGCAATATTAAAGAGGTAAAGGCTCGTGGTGCATTTGTAGTAGCTATGACGCAGCAGCGCAATGCGGCGCTTTTGGAAAAAGAAGCTGATCTTGTGCTGGCGTTACCGGATATTGATGATCTGTTTGCTCCGATTCTGGCTGCGGTGCCTTATCAGCTATATGGCTATTATACCGCTGTTTATAAGGGCTGCGATGTGGATAAACCGCGTAACCTGGCAAAGTCGGTAACCGTCGAGTAAGAAAAAATATTGGGAACGATAGAAATTTACAGCTTCAAATTGTTAAGCCGGTAAATAGGCGGCATTAACTAAAAGTGAAAAACAATCATAAAAGAACAGGTGTTTTCTTAGAAGAAAACACCTGTTCTTTTTAAGATACAGATTCAGCTTTCTGATCGGCGCCGACGCTGCAAAAGATTAACTATAGATAAGCCGCAAGCTGCTAGAATGCCGCAAACCAGCAAAATAATCCAGGAAAGATGGTAACTGCCTGTGTGGTCAAATACAGAGCCCATAAATGGGGAAGAAATTGCGCCTGCCAGCGCAGTGTCCATGGAAAAAACTCCCAAAATGGCAGAGAAATCCAGATTGCCAAATAATTTGCTGACATAAATGCTGATGGCAATACTATAGCCTGCGCAGATGACCCCTAACAGCAGCGCGTGCAGCCAGGCGGCAATAGGGCTTCGAATTATCAAAGCCAAAGCAGGCGTGGCAATACAACATATGCCCAGGAAAATACCGCCGGCAGCAATACCTGCTTTATCGATAAAAGCGCCGATAGCAATTTTATTACAGGCGACAGATATCTGGAAAAAAGAATGAATTGCTGTTGCCAGTGCAATGGAATATCCGTTATCGGTGAGAAATGCATTTAAATGGCTGGAAGGACCGCCGCAGCAGAGCGAAAAAAAGAAGAACGCGATGAGCAGAATCCAGAAAAGAGAAGTGCGCCGCGCTTGGGAAAGCAGCATTCCGGAATGCTGAATAGTGGGGGCGTCCGTTTGTATTACGGCGGCTGCTGAGCGGCGATAAGGCTGCAACCCCATATCCTGCGGTTTTTCACGGATGAATAATAAGATAATGGGAATTAAAAGCAAAAGGCCCAGAAGACCGGAAGCGGCATAAGCCCATTGCCAACCGATGCGTTCGATCAGGTTTCCCAGCACGACGATGGCCAAAGCGCCTCCAATATTGCTGCCGCAATAAGCAATGCCGGTAGCCAGGCCTTTATTATCGTCAAACCAGTAGTTAATTAATGTACCGATCAGAAAAAAACTGACTCCGTTGGTAAAAATACCATACAGTACAGCCAAAACATAAAAATGCCATATCTGTGTACAAAAAGCAAATGCAAAGGTGATCAGGCTAAGCGCACATCCGCAAACGAGCATGGTCTTTTTAACGCCGTATTTCGGGATAAGACGGGTGAAAAACGGTAGACAGAAGACTCCTACCAGGGTGAGGATTGTACGGTGCAGAGAAAAATCTCCGCGAGCAAATCCCAAAGAATCGCAAACCGGCTTAATAAATACACCGGCGGCATTGCTGAGTACTCCCATACCGATGGCCAATACCAGGGAACAGGCAATAACGTTAACCCAGCCATAAAAGATTTTTTTAGATTGCATAAGTGCTCCTATTTTTAAAACCGAATGAATTACTTGGCAAATTATATATTATAGTGTAACACAGAAAAAATTGCTTGTCACAAAAAGCTGCACATAAAAAACGAGAACATGAAAAAAACGCAAAGTTTACTTTGCGTTTTTTCATGTTGCAATGGTTCTTAGCCCTGTTTATTTTTGATTGCGCCAACGGTATACAACGCAGGCAGTACCAAGCCCAACAACAAAGAGAAGAAGGAAAAAGATCCGCCTCCGATGATTGAGAGAATTTCACCAAGCACACAGAGTGCTGCAACGATAATACCCCAAGTTATGCAGCTTTGCGCTTTTTCCGGATTTTTGCAATTCTTTACGCCAATAATGCCTGCGACCAATTGGGCAACAGAGCTGGCCAACAATACGATGCTGGAAATATACAGCATTGCATTGCCAAGGCCAAGTGCGATTATGGCAGCAACTCCGCTAAGGGCGATAATCGTGAGAAGTATGGAGATAGAACCTCCAATAATCATTAAAATGCCTGTTACTTTAAGGAAAGAGGCACCTTTTGCCTGTGTTTCCATAATGCTTCTCCTTTTCTATATCAGCTATTTACTCTGTGACGGTAATGCTGGCAATAATAGCCTGCACATCAACATCTTCCAAAGCGATTTCCAGTTTGTCGCTGGACTTTTCCAAAATGTCAACCTGGATAGCGATATCCCCATCGATAGTTTCCAGAATCGTATAAGGGTAATCCAGGCTGGTGCAGGTATAACCTTCCCAAGTGTAGTTGCCCAAAGTGAAGGATTCTATATCCTCTACATTGTCATACCAATCTTTAGATGAGTAGAAAGAGGCTTCGGGGCCATAGTAGGTAATCATAACATACGGCTTGGAGAGGAGATCCCATTCATCATCGCCGTCTTTGCAGATCTGCATAGAGTTAGGATTGTTATCTCCTTCATATTCGTCAAACAAATCTGAGACAGGGAATGCTTTCCATCCCTTGGGAGCGAGTGCGCTGATGTTTCCGGCATCAAACGTTTCGCCCTTGACCTCGGAGGGATCCTCGGGGGTGCCACCGCCGCAAGCGGTAAGAGCCAGCAGCATAGCCAAAGCCAGAATCAGCAGGAAACTTTTTTGGATATTTTTCTTACGCATGTTGTTTTCCTTTCTTTACTAAATGTAAACGAATTCCAAAGTTAGTATAGTAAAAAATGTCATAAAAAGATAGTATCCCAAGGGTACTTTGTCGTTTGAAAGGAATAAAAGGGCAGGGTATCGGAAAGATACCCTGCCAGAATGCAGTATTTCTCGGCGGGAATTACCGCCTGCCCGTTTTCCCAGGCCGATTATTGGAGCAGCGTAAGCAAATCTTCCAGACGTTGGCTGCGGCGAAGCAAATCAATATAGATTAACAATTCGTCTCGAGTATCCACGCCGAGTTTGCGATAGATATTCTTATTGTGTTTGCGTACGGTGTTGATGCTAATATAAGCCAGAGAGGGAATCTCTGAAATCTCATGCCCGCGGATATAATATTGCAGGATATTCCGCTCCGCAGGGGTTAATGAGGATGCACTTTCAATAAAATCATCTAACATCAATTGAAGGTCGGAAGCAAATGCATCCGGGATAGTATTTGTAGTGTGGGCAATTTCCGTGAACACAGCGATCACAGGCTGAGAGGGCTTTTCCAGATACGGTTGATCGATGATGCGCAGAATCTCTTCGGCCGAAAAGTTTTCTGCAGAGATATCGACCGTAAAAATCTGCATCGGGAAGGAAGTATCATGCCCGCGATAGATCCAGTTTTCGGAAAAACATTGATAAGCAGACTGTGAAAGGTTGGGAATATAAGAACACAATACTGCAAAATGCCCGTGTTCACAGTTATAAAGCATAGCCTTTTTAGAAACCTTGCCGAGCAATTCGGCAATTTTGGCCAAAAAAGCATTGGCATATCCGGTATCCAAAGAAGCGATTTCCCAATAGTATGGGCGGGAGAGCTTCACAATTAGGAGGGAGAGCGGAATATCGCTTTCCTTGGCCAAAGGAATATCGTGCAAAAAAGCGGTTCGGTTATAGGTATTGGTAGCGGGGTTGTAAATACGGTCGAAATCCTCCACCGTAGTCAGGAAACCGAATATGCCGATGGATTGGAAAAAGAGCTCCAAAAGTTGGTGCGGCATAAAAAATTGCTGTATACCAATGGGCAGGATGCTGAATATGAGCAATAGAAACGCCATATTTCGCTGGGATTTCAGCAACAGATGGCGAAAACGCACGGCCAGATATACGCAAAGCAGCATATAGAAATAACCCGTTGCATAAAGGACATAAATCATGAAACCATGAGAATATATACGAGCTGCATCGTAATAGAAAACCCAGCGGAAAAAGGGATTTAAAAGCAAAGGCAGGGCAGCTCCTAAAGTTTGCGGCAAAAAAAAGAGAGCGGTCAGCCAGGGAGTGAAACGTGGGCGCAACACTAATAGAGATACCATGTACCAGGCAAACAAGGCAGCCGTACTGGTATGCGCAAATAAAAAGATATAGTTGAGTATGTCGCGATATAAATAGCTGTAATGATAGACGTAAGAGTTGGCCACCGAACTCCAAATGTCAAAAACGGCGGAAATGAGCGCTATAATGATCACATACATTAAAAGACGGTTGGATTCCCGCTGCAATCCCTTTCGGGAAATGGTAATAAATAAAGAAAATGCAGAAATAATCAATGCACATATATCAAAACTGACATTATATATCATAAGGGTATCTCCCTGAAGCGCATCATGAAAAATCGTGTATCAATATATTAACAGATTGTTTACCTGTTTTCAAAATATTTTCGCGAAAATCGGTGAGGGGGGGAGAATCGGATAGCAAAAAAATATTGCAATCCATTTTCATGAATTGCAATATGAAGTAAAGAGATATCTTGTTGGCGGAGTGGGCGGGATTCGAACCCGCGTGCCGCTCATCACGGCAACACGATTTCCAGTCGTGCTCGTTATGACCTCTTCGATACCACTCCAGCTCAATGTCACTGCCTTATTATTATAATGACTGGAGGAAGAGGTGTCAAGTCCCTTTTTCCACAATTGGGAAAGAGCATTTTTCGCTTTTTACCGGCTGATTAATATGAGTTTCTGACCTTTTACAATTGTATCTTCCGGAGTCGCGTTGCGAATGGTGTCAGGGGCGACTCGGAATTTTTTTGCGACATCCCAAAGCGTTTCTTTGCCATCGGCATAATAAATGATAATGCCGCATTGCTTGGGAGAGGCCATCTCTGAAAACGTGGCAGAACAAACGGCCTGTGCCTGCTGTGTTTCCACTTCCCAGATACACAGATCCAGGCAACATTTGATTTCGAGTTCTCGACCGGAACCTTCGCAGAGGGCATATTCGCCAAAGCAGCGGATAAGCAGCTCACTATCCGGTAATTTCTTCTCGTAGGAGACTTCTGTTTCAAAAGGAATTTGCAGCTTCAAGCTGCGGATACCTGCCTGCGAAGTGGTATAACAGAGCAAAAGCGTCATAATGCCATCCATGGAAAGTATGCCGCTTTCCTCTTTGGAAGAAAGAATCGTCGGGTAAGCGCTGGAAAAGAGGATGCGGGAGACTTCCGGTGCGGCCGAGGGAATCTCGGCGCTGAGCCGAAGGGTTTTTTTCATACATTCGCCTTCGGAAATATTACAGGTACCGATAGAAGTATAATCCAACTGAACATCTCTTTTCTCATCATATAAATCTTCTATGATGCGGATGGTCTCGTGCCGTCTGCCTATCAGGCAAAGGCCGATAGCGGCGGAAATATTGAGGATATCCATATCTTCGGCATCGGGCTCGGTTGCCAACGTTTCCAGATTGGCAATGCAAAATACCTTGGAACCTGTGCGTAAGGCATCATCGCGTATGACTTCACCAAAGGGAAGCGTTTCTTCAAAATATTGCAGGGGCGCATTTTTATCGGTACTTTCATAAATGATAAATACTTTGAGATCCCCCTCTACTGCTGCTCGACCATCTTCTGCCACCGCCTTCCGCAACATAGCATATCCACGCTCGGAAAGGACACGCTTGACGGCCGGCATACTTTGCGGAACACGTACTTGAGCACTGACATAGGATTTGCTGGCATTCATGCATCCGATTTGGGAAAAAGGAAGATCTCGTTCCCGGGTTTGCATATATTTTTCGCGCGATTGACCATCCAGAATCTGATATATTTGATTTCCGGCAGCATAAAGATCTGCTTCTACAATACCCTTGATGGAGAGGTTACGGCCATCTGCCTGATGATAAGAGATATCGCGCAGCTCACTCCAAGCCAACAATTTGGCATCGGGTAAAGCATCTGTAAAATCCAAAGTTTGAGTAAAAGGACTTTCCGCATCAAAGCCCGAAAATTCTCCCTCAGTATTGAGATACAACACCTTGAAATAAGCAATGCCCCGAAGAAGGATTTTCCCCTCTTCGATGCGCGATTCTGTGATTTCGCTGGTGCCTGAAACCTCCAGGATTGTTTCGATTGGTTCTAACTCTCCCGGAATTCCCAAAATCCCTTCGACTAAAATTTGAGAGCCGGCGATCCATCTGCTGTTTTCAGCAGTAATTGTTTTGACGTTTAAATTCATATTTACCTCCGCATTTTGCTCTGCATTCTTCGGCTTACTTATATGTATCGCGCGGACGGCAAAAAAATACCTCCCTTTTGCGGGAACGTGTTTATTCATAATTTATTTACACCGGGAAAATATGGCCTTTGATATAATTTTCTTATAGAAATTTATTTAGGGAAGTGTATCCGATATGCTGACTGTGAAAAATATTTCAAAACATTATGGAGATACTGCCGCGCTGAGCGGCATTTCTTTTCATATTGCCCCGGGGGAAACTACGGGAATTTTTGGTAAGTCTGCCTCCGGAAAAACGACTCTATTAGATATTATTTCAGGGTATATGTTGCGCTATACAGGCCATGTGGAACTATGCGGTGTCGATCTGCATAAGCAGCCCTCTCTGTATCGCCGTCAGATCGCCTATATTCCGACGGGCGGCGGGTTATATCCGGAAATGACCGTGGAGGAATATGCGCTGTTTGTTGGTGGTCTCAATCATCGGAAAAATGGAAAATGTAAAAAAAAGGTGGCAGAGGCTATGCGCTTTGCAGGGATCGAAAGCCTGGCAGCTTATCCCATACAATCGCTGAATACGCTGGATCGGGCCAAGGTTGCAGTTGCGGCGGCTCTGGCGACGGAACCCAAGCTGCTGCTGATAGATCAACCGTTCTATGGATTGCGTATGGATGAAATCGCAGTGTATCAGAACTTTTTAAAGGCTGTGGCACAGCGGCTGACGTTGATAGTGGCCTCCGATTCCATTTCCGGTTTTTCGGAGATATGTAAGCGCACGATTATTCTCAATAAGGGTAAGATGGCGTCAACTGCCGGTGAAAATTTTTTTGCCATGAAAAATACAGGGGCCCGGCTGCGGCTGAGAATTGCCTGCGCGCCTTCGCAGGTGAAAGCCGCATTTCAATTTATTCCGGGAATACTGAATCTGGATTTTCAATGCGCACCGGAAAAAGGTGTTTGGGATGTCTTGATTAATGCGGAGGAGGGGATAGATATCCGCAGACAGATATGGTTTGCGGCAGCGACTTTCAAAGTGCCCGTGTTGGAAATGCGCTATCTGAATATTTCTCCGGAAGATATTTTTTTGCAGCTGACCGGCCAGAATCAGGGGGAGGGCAGATAGGCGCATGAAGGCAATCATCCATAAAGAGATACGGAGCTATTTTCATAACATTCTGTTATATATGATTGGCACAGGATTGACGCTCTATTCGGGAATTCGATTCAGCGGAATTCTTTTTTCCGTGGAAATTTCTTCGATTCAGTCCATATTTGCAGAAGTGGCGTTTACGCTGCTCTTATTTATCCCGCTGCTTACGATGGATAGTTTTGCGGCAGAGAAATATAATGGGACGGATCGGTTGCTCTTTTCTTCGGCAATCAGCATGTACAATGTAGTATGTGCAAAATATGTGGCAGCTTTTCTGACTTTTGCAGTATTTTCTGGAGTAACGCTGTTGCTGCCTATGGGTATGTTGCTGCTTTTGGGCATCTATTGGACAGAAGTATTGCTTTTGTATGGCGGCGTGTTGCTGCTGGGCAGCGCGGTCTGTGCATTTGGCATATGGATTTCTTCTATGTCTTCCCATGGATTTCGAGCGCTGTTGGTGACGGTGACAGGATTATTTGCCTGGTGGATGCTGGATGCCTTACTGCCCCATATGGGAAATATCTGGATCCGTGAATTAATTTCTTTTATTTCGTTGTTCAGCCGTTTTGAAGCTTTCCAGAAGGGATTGCTCAGCTATTCGGCTGTGCTTTATTTGGTTTCGGCGACAATTCTCTTTCAATTGCTGGCTATGCAGGTTTTGCGAATATGGAGGCAGAGAAGAGCATGAAATGGTGGACAAACTGGAAGGAGCGAATTCATGGCAGACAGGGGATTGGCTTTAATATTATATTTGGAGTGTCGCTGTTTTTACTGATTGTTGCCAACCTGTTGTTCCCGGCAATAGAACGCAGCTATGCTCTGAAAACGGATTTGACAAAGAATCATATTTACACGCTGTCTGACAGTACCAAAAAGATTTTACAGGAATTGGAAGAAGATATTTATATTTACGCAGTATATTCCCCGGGAAATGAAGATATCCGCGTGCAGTCTTTATTGGAAAAATATGGGGCGGCATCGCCGTATATTCACGTCACTTCCATATCTACGGAAGTGCTGCAGTCTGCAGAGATGAAGGCACAACCTGCAATGAGTGAAGGCGTTGTCTTTTTTAACGCAGATCACTCGTTTTCCCACACATTTGCGTATGAAAATTTTTATATGACGGATGCGGAAGGGAATCAGACGGGATGGAAGGCGGAAGCAAAAATCACTGCTGCAATACAGGGCATTGTGCGGGGCGCATTTTGCAATGTGCGTCTGCTGACCGGCCATGGGGAAACAACCGAAAAGGATCTGAACAGTTTTTTGCAGATGTTGAATATTGGAAATTTTCAGGTAAGCAGTTATGACCCTTCTGCAGATACGCAACCACTTGATGCCAAGACAGATATTTTGGTAATTGTCTCACCCAAAGCAGACCTGGAACACAATGAATATGAGACAATTTCGAAATTCATGGAGGAAGGCGGGCGTACATTGCTGTTGCTGGATCGGGCCAGTTTTAATACAAAACAGGGCACTTTACAGATTTATACTACAGAGCTGCCGTCCTTTTCAAAGCTGATGGCTGATTACAACATACAGGTGAATGACGATTTGATTTTTTCCAGAAGTGTAGAGGCCATGAATCTGCGGCGCACTTCTTTTCGGGCAACTCCTCTGATGCATTCAGTGACAGAACAACTGATAAAGAATGATCAGGGAGTGGTCGTCAACGAAGCGGCGAGCCTGCGTTTCCTGAATGGCGGGGAAGTGAAAATTTCTGCACTATTGGCAGCGGACGCGCGTTGTTTTGCGAAAACACTGGAGAATGGCGTGGAAAATTTTACCTATCAAAGTAAGGATATGCAAGGGACGTTTATTGTCGCTGCATTGGCAGAAAAAGATGCCTCATGTTTGGCTGTGATCACAGATTCTCTGTGTATCGGCGATGAATCCCTTTCAATCCCCGGAAATCGATTATTTTTTGAGAGCCTGATCAATACCATCTCGCCTATGGAACCGCTGATTTCCGTAGAAAGCAAAGAACTGTGCATCCCCGGAATACCGAGGTCCGGTGGTGCGGCACAAATGCTGATCATGATCGGAGGACTTTTGGTGCTGCCGTTTGTGGTGCTTTATGTAGGTATGCGTATGAAATCGGGAAAATGGAGAAAATAGATGATTGAGCCCCTTTTATGAAAAAAAGGGGCATTATTATAAAAAATAATTTTTTTATGGCTTTTTGTATTTGTATTTTTTTAAATAATGCTATGCTATAATGCCCTTGAAGCCGAAAAACGGCGGATGCTGCAGCAAAAACGGAAAACATAGATTTTAGGAGAAGAGAATATGGAAAAACAGATCAGATTGTTGGTAGTGGATGATAATCAGGCTTTGGCTTCTGAGATCAGTGCATTTATGAATGCACAGCAGGAAATACAGGTGGTAGGGACTGCAGAAAACGCAAAGGAAGCATTGGAAATGGTGAAGCTGCTGAATCCCAACGCTATCATTGCAGATTTGATCATGCCACAGACGGATGGATTCTTTTTGCTGGAGAGGCTGGCGACCGGAGAATATGGCGAAATGCCGAAGGTGATTATGCTTTCGGCAGTCAGCAGCGAAACACTATATGCGCGGGCTATTTCTCTTGGTGCTACTTATTATATGAATAAGCCTTTTGTGATAGAAACATTATATCAGCGGCTGCTGGATTTCTTTGATTTGCGTCCGTTGAATATTCAGAAAAAGCCGACTCTGGTTAAAAGTAAATCACTGGATGAACGGATTACCAGTATTTTCCTTTCTATTGGGATCCCGGCCCATATCAAAGGTTATCAGTTTTTGAAGGAAGCCATTAAAATTGTAATTAAAGAGCCGGAGATGATTAACGGAATTACCAAACAGCTCTATCCGGCCATTGCACAGAATTTTGAAACATCGCCGAGCAAAGTTGAGCGTGCGATCCGCCATGCCATTGAGGTCGCTTGGAATCGTGGCCGTATTGAAAATCTGAATACTATTTTTGGTTATCATATTTACACAAAAAATGATAAACCCACCAATGGTGAATTTATTGCACTCATTGCGGATCGTTTGACGCTTGAAGTGCCTGCCTGATTGCATATTCATTTTTTTCGTCAGAATATTCATGAATCAGACACAGGTTATGCACAAAAGAAAGTGGGAATTGTTGATAATGTTGATAACTTTGTGGATTTATCAACAGAAATAAAGCCGTAATCATCGCTTTTTTCAACAAGGCTGTTGATAATGTGCATAACTTTTGTGCAATAATTCCCGTTTATGCACATAGTTGATATGTGTGAAATACATGAATTTATGCAAAGCAATCTCCTGCATTTTGAAAGGGTATCACGTATATTTTACTTCCTTTGAGGGCATGATAGGAATAAAAAGGAGAATTTTCTTAACATGCCCAATCAATTAGGTCGCATTAAAAGTTTGCTATCTGCCTATCAGGGATGCATGGTTCAACTGTATGCGATAGGAGAGCGAAATAAAATATTGGATGCCTATGGAATTTTAGAAGGTGTCTATCCTGAAGTATTTGTTGTACAAGTGGAACAGGGTGGTTATTGCCGGAAATATTGCTATTCTTACAGTGAGATATTGACAAAACGCGTGAAAGTCACCCCAGCGCTTCCGTATGGGCGATCGATTGGATAGAAAGCGGCTTGCCGGTTGCGAAATCTTTGGCAAATAGCCAATAGCCCTGAGAGCCGTCTGCGTTATTGAGGAAGCAATCGAAGCCCTTGAGCCATGGAGGCGGATTTACGGCATATTCACCGGGCACAGCTAAGAGGGTAACACGTAAAATACCCTGTTCAAAAATTTCCCCTGTTAGATAATGACTGCCATTTGCGAAATACGGATATTCCACCCGTTTCCAGACGGTATTTTCCAAAAAGCCCGGGAAAGGATTGCTGATGTTGGAAGCATCTGCTTTTCGGCAGGGAGGCTCCTCTGCTGCTGTTTTGGCAGCGGCAGAAGGAGAGGAAGAGGGCGCAGCGATTGGCGCGGCGGTAACAGACTGCGGCTGCAGGGCAGAAAGAGCGGCTGCCCAATGGAAATCCCCTATTTTTGCTTTCATAAAGGGATGTCCTTCGGATAACAGAACAACCGCTTTGAGTGATTTCAGCTGTGCCTCTGAGGTTTCTCCATGTAAATTCGGAAGCTCTAAAAAGCGGTCCTCGCTGAAGAAAAACAGTAAGCGCGGATGCTTGGGCAGATGACTGCAGTGAAGTTCATAATGCAGTGATTGACGCTGCTCCAATTCAAGAATCCCTATGTCCTGCCCTTTCAGGAGCATGGAAATTTTTTGATAGTTTTTAGGTTGCTGCATTATAAAAGAGCACCTCCTTTTTCTAACTATATGCATGCACAGTTGGGAATTATCCTGACAGGTTTTAAACTTTTTGACAGAAAAGCACAGGTTCCTTCTACGAACCTGTGCTTTTTTTGTAAATATCAATTCCAAAAAGTAAGCTGTCTGCTCGCCGGAGCAGATGTATATGTCTGCAAATATTGAAAAAGAACATTTTGATCTGTTTCCAAATCATATTTTTGACAGAGTTTATAAAATAGCTGCGTCAACTGACGATGATAAGGGCTGAATATCTCATAAGAGAGGCCATATTTTTGTTCATAAATCCTGCGCAGGCCAGGAAAATGCAAATCCAATTGACGGTAATAGTATTCCCGATTTCCCTCGCGCAGAGTAAGGCCCATGCCAAAATGGATGATCCCGTAAACACCTGCTTGTTGGCAACTCTCCAGGAGGCCCTGTATATTCTGCACCGTATCGTTAATGAATGGAAGGATTGGCGTCAGCCAGACAATCGTGGGGATCCCCCTTTGATGCAGTTCACGGAGTGCGGCAAGGCGTTCGGAAGTAGGGCAGACACCAGGCTCAATGATGCGGCAAAGGGTATCATCATAAGTGGTAAGCGTCATTTGTACCACGCATTTGGCTTTACGGTGGATCTGTTCCAACAGGTCGATATCCTGCAGAATATCTGCTGATTTGGTAAGAATTGACAGGCCAAAGCGGTAACGTGCGATCAACTCAAGTGCGCGCCGGGTATAGATGCGCGCTTCAGGCAGTGGCAAATAAGGATCGGTCATGGAACCGGTGCCGATTATACAGCGATGCCGCTTTCTGATTAGGGCTTGCTCCAACAGTTCAAGCGCATTACTTTTGATTTCGATATCTTCAAAATCATGCTGCATTTGATAGCATTTGCTTCGGCTGTCACAATAAATGCAGCCATGGAGACAACCGCGAAACAGATTCATTCCATTTTTGGCAGAGAGAATGCTTTTCACTTCCCGATAGTGCATAAAAACTCCTTGAAAGAAAAACGGTTATCTATTATTATAACAGTTTCTATTTGCCAAATATATGGGAAGTCGCTACAATAAAGGAGAAAGGGATGAGAAATTATGAAACTGATCGCTGTTGATATTGGAAGCACTTATGCAAAATGTGCTGTATTACGATCGCATAATGGGGTAATGCTGGAAAAGCAGGTACGGCCGATGCCCGAGAAACTTCCATTGACGGAAAAAGAACGCTTTGAATTGTCGCCGGAAGAAATTTTTTTGCTGGTCAAGGCAATGATAGACGATTGCCTTGAACGGCACCGCGATATACAGGCTATTTATCTGGATACGCAGATGCATGGTTATATTCTTTCTGAAATGGATGGTACCGGAGCAGAATCCTATATCAGCTGGCAGGATACCCTTGCGGAACCGCTGTTACCTGAATTGGCTGAACGATTGGGGCAGACTGCCTTACGACGCATGGGAACACGTTTTAAGGCAGGGCTGGCGGTCTGCAGTTTTTACGCACGGCATAAAAAGAAGCCGTTATTGCGCAATCAGCTTTTACATACGCTGGGTGGATATATTTACTATCGGCTTTCTGATGGCAGGGCACATATCTGTCATGAAAGTATGGCGGCATCTCTTGGATTATACGATTGTGCAGAGCATACGTGGAATAAGCAAACATTGCAAGTGATCGGCGGCCAAAAGTTGATTTTGCCTACTGTCATTTCCCACACACAGGCAGCAGGTATGTACAAAGGAATTCCGCTCTATGGAGATATCGGAGACCATCAGGCCAGTGTATACGGCCTGGAAGCAGAGGAAGCAAACAGCATCGTGCTGACGCTGGGGACGGCGGGTATTCTGTGTATGCCATCGACAAAATCGTTTTATGAAGGAATGGAAGGGCGGCCTTTTTTTCACGAAAAGTGGCTGTTGACAAAGACACGTCAACCGGGTGGGCGTACCTTGGATTTGTTGATTGATTTTATACGCAATTGTGGCGAAATGAGCACAGGGCAGACCTTATCGACGCAACAGATATGGCAGACTTTGCTGGAAGATCTCCCGGAGCAGACACAAGGGTTGCAGGTAAAGCCGGATTATTTTATCGGAACCGGTCAAGGGGAAATTCAAGGGATGGGTGTAAATAATTTTAAACCTCGCTTGTTATTTGCGGCCGCAATAGATGGGTTGGCGCAGGCATATGCGAAAACAATCGAAGCATTCAGGAAGATTGAACCGGGATTGCAAAGGATTTTGTTGTGTGGCGGCCGGTTGGCAAAGTTGGAACGATTACAGAAGGCGCTGGAGTGCTGCACGGGTTTGCAGGTTGTTTGTTCTTCAAAACAGGATGAGGCACTTTATGGATTGGCAAAGCTGGCTGCAGAACAGGAAGAGAAAATATTCGATTACAAAGAAATTAGCAGATAGAGGAGAAAATAGTGATGATACACGAGATACAACCGCATATTTATGATAACAGTTTCCATCAATATACGCCGGGAATGCAGGATATTGCATTATATTATGAAGGCAAAGAAATGCTTTTGGCAGGGGATGGGGAAGCAGGACATATTCAGTTGCCGCGTTTCAGTCAGCTGGACGAAACGGCAATGGAACAAGCAGAGTATCTTTTTTCTATTGATACAATTGGATGTTACCTGCTGCGGAAACGCCCGGAAGTAAAAAATGGGGAAGCCTTGACGATGCAACCGGTACAGTTGATGCGAGAAGCGGAGCAATGGATTGGTTTTGCAGGGGTTACCGGGTGGCAGCTGCAACGTTGGGAACAAACGCACAAATTCTGCGGTAAATGCGGAGCCCTTATGCGCAGAAGTGCTCGGGAGAGAGCTTTTGTCTGCCCGCAGTGTGGAATACGGGAATATCCCAAAATCAATCCGGCAATTATTGTTGCCGTTTCAGATGGAGATGAACTATTGATGATTAAGAGCCCGGGCTCTACTTCTGGGCGTTATCATTTGATTGCAGGATATGTGGAAGTGGGAGAAACGTTTGAACAGACTGTAGCCAGGGAAGTAATGGAAGAAGTAGGAGTAAAGGTGAAAAATATCCGTTACTACAAGAGCCAGCCATGGGCGTTTTCAGATACAATTATGGTTGGATTCACGGCAGAACTGGATGGGGAGCGCACACCTTTTGTGCTGCAGGAAGAGGAAATTGCCGAGGCAAAATGGGTGCATCGGAAAGATATCCTCCAAAACACAAATCAGGCCAGTATTGGAAGCGATTTGATTCGATATTTTATAGAACAGGGAACAGAAGGAAATCAGGAAAATTAACAGAAGCAAGTAGAAAGCGAACAGAGAAGTATATGAAAAACAAGTCTTATTGTGATCGGAGCTGACAGCACAGCATTGCGATATATCGGGACCTGTGTATCAAAGGAAGTCATCAAATTGATGTTGACGATAGGATGGCTTGTTTCCGGGCGAATTTTAGGAAGGAAAATCAAGCCAATGCATCATTTTGAGGAAGCATAATTTTTGCTGTTATTTACGGAAGCTGTTTTGTAATAAGTTTGTTTTTTGTCTGAACTGATATGAATGTGTCGTTTTATGACGAAAAATGGTGTTCTTATAAAGAGGGGCGAATCTATCGTACTATCGTCTCAAATAGAAATATTTGGGAGGATTTCTCTGTGAAAACAACGATTCAAAAGACACTTCGCGCGCTTGGTATCACCAGGAATTACGATGGCTATCGGTTGATTCTGGCAGCAGTGCAGCTGGCGGTAGAAGATGAGGACCGCCTGCGTTTGGTCACCAAAGAGCTATACCGCTCGGTATCCATTCTCTGTTGCTGTCCGCTGGCAAATGTTGAGTGC
>JABLTO010043253.1_pt1 | contig 25060 bp, 19 predicted proteins | sample 7160091 | NCBI WGS metagenome assembly JABLTO01 (sample SAMN14651225, study PRJNA627086) | human gut metagenome | isolation source: feces | host: Homo sapiens
AATATTACGAAATAAAGCAAACGGATTCTAAGGTGTTAAACCTTAGCCCACTGGTATCTTGTTAGTATGACAAGATACCTAGGGGGTTATATATTTTGACATAGCAAAATACGCCTAAAAAAGGATGGTGATTATTATAAGTGAACTTGCGTATTCGCTACATTTAGGTAGTGACAAAAATAAGAAAAATAATGTTAGAAATTCTGCTAAAAATAACATTAGTGGTACTTCTTCTATGAGCAATAATGCAATACAAAATGCTAAACAATTATCAAAGGTAGATCATCATAATTATCGAATGTATGATAATAAACAAGATGAAATAATTATTGTTAAAGGTACTTCTTCCCTTTATAAAGATATAGAAAACTTTTATAAAAATGAATTTGAAGAAGCAAGAATTGAATATAATAATAAACAAACTAGAAATGATAGAAAAATAGATAATTACTTTAAAAAAGTTAGTGATAATTCTAAAAGTGATTTAGCTTGTGAAATGATAATTGAACTCGGGGATAAGAAATTTTGGGATACCAAAAGTTTAAATTATAAGCACAAAATGACTAGTGTATATTCAAAACAAGTTAATGATTTAGAAATGTTAGTTCCAAACTTTAAAATATGTAGTGCTATCATTCATTATGATGAAACTAGTCCACATATGCATATTGTAGGCGTACCAATTAAATATAATTGTAAAACTGGTATGTCTATGCAAGTTGGTAAAACCGATGTTTTTACAAGAACTTCTTTAAAAGAATTACAAGATAAAATGAGAACTTTATGTATTGAAGAATATAACAAAGAATATAATTTAGATGCTACTTTAAAGCAAAAACTTAAAGGAAGAAATAGAGATATTCATGTATCTGATATGACAAATTATCAAGAAACAAAAGATTTAATTAAAAAACATCAAAAAGAAATAGATACAATAAGTAGTAATTCTTTAGAGTTAAAATCTAATTCTTATAGTATTAAAAATGAAATAGACAAGTTGAAAAAAGTTCCTTTAAGAGATGATTTATTTTTAATTTCTAAGGAACAAAGGGATAAATTAGAAAATTATATTGATAAAGTTAATAAAACAACTGATAAATATAGAGAGGTAAAAGAATTATCAGCAAATTTAAACATTATTACAAAACAAGCTAGACAAGACGCTAGGAAAATTAAAAATTTACAAGAAAATAATGAAGCACTAGAATTAAGAGTTGATAATCTAACTTCAAAAGTTAATGAACAACAAGAAAAAATAGATGAATTAAAACAAGATAATTTCAATTTAAAATATAGACTTCAACAATTAGAGTATTTATTTAAAAAATTAGTAAATTTCTTCAAAAGAATGATTAATAAAACTAATAAAAAAGACTCCTATTTAGAAATATTAAATGATATGCATGACAGCAGAATTATTAGTAATGATACCCTAGATAATATTTTAAATGATAAAAATAGTACAAAAGAAAAAGATGATTTTGAGTTATAACGTTAACTCTAATCATCTATTTTTTACTTTCATCTATTATTTCCAAACTAACTTGTTTATATGTAGCATTATGAATTTGTTCAGAAATCTTATTTTTCAAATCGTAATAAACATAATTTCCAAGCTTATTCTTTTTAATAACATCAATTGCAACATCAGAACTATCAATTCCAATCCATTTTCTTTCTAACTTATTTGATGCTTTTAATGTAGTCCCTGATCCTGCAAAGCAATCAAGCACATAATCGCCAATATTAGAAGATTGTAAAATAATTTGCTCTAACATTTGACTATTTTTTTCGGTTGGATATTTTGGATTTTGAGGATCTTTAAATCTCCATATATCTTGAATCTTTTTACCAGTGTGTTCATCTGCATATTTTTTTATTCTAGGGTTTCCTGTAGAAGACCATTCTATTAATCCTTGAGCATCCATTTTATCGAATTCTTCTGGGTTTGTTCTCCAATGTCTTCCTTTTGGTACAGGAATATTCCTCCATGGTTTACTTGTAGGGCCATTTTTAGTCTCACCGGGAGCATGTAATGGAATTGTTGTATAACGCCTTCCATTTTCATCAATTTTGCTAAATCTGTCAGCAATTTCATTTTCATCTAAAGGAACTTTTATATCATTCCATATGTTATTTTTAAAATTCTTTGTATAGAATAATATTAAATCTTTTTCATTACCATATGCCTTTCTATAAAAATTTTTAGGATTAGATTTTATTCTAGCAATATCATTTCTAAAATTCTCTTTTCCAAAAACTTCATCCATAATTATTTTGATATAATGGCCAATCTTATAATCAATATGTAAATATATTGAACCATTATCAGATAATAGTTCTCTTAAAAGTATTAATCTTTCACGTATAAATTCTAAGTATTCTTCTGTACTCATTTTATCTGAATAAGCAATAATATCGTCTTTAGAATGACTAATAGAGTTTGCTCTTCCATCTTCAGAAATAAAAAATTCTTGTTCTGTATTAAAAGGTGGGTCTATATAAACCAAATTTATTTTATTTTTAAACTTTCTCAACAAAATAGATAGTGCTTCAAAATTATCCCCTTTAAATAAAATGGAAATATCATCACTAATTTCAAAATTAGTTTTAACTTTATTAGCATTTGATAATATTTGTTTTTCAGTAAGTTTATTGCCAAATTTCAATTCCATGTTATCCACCTATAACGAATACAAAAACTCTCTTAACAATAAAGCTGATATTATAATTTGTTTCGGATTATTTTCAAGATATTTATATAATTTATGTTTTCCTTTAATAAATAAAATCCCATCCATTATAGCAATTGGAACAACTTCATTTGAAACCGTTTTCTCTTCAAATGATGCTTGCATAGTCCTTACTGCATCATCAAACTGAGCATTTTGGTGGCCACCCATATCAGTTAGAAATTTAGCTTCAGCAATAACATATTTATTATTAAATTTAGCAATAAAATCAATTCCTTTTTCTCTTTTAAATCCTAGATACTTTCTAGCAAATTTTTCCATTTCAGCATCAGAGGCATTAAAAATGCAATTATCAGTATAATTTAAAAATTTTTCAGCATTATGAATAATTGGCACACCAATAGTTCCTTTGTCTACCCATCTTTTAAACATGGGACCAATTTGTCTGTTTGTTTCCTTCGGTTCAGTACATTTATCTATAATTTCTTCTATTCCCATTTGAAACAAAGTTCCAGCAATTCTATTTATAGTTTGAGGATTTCTATCTATTGCAGATTTATCCCTTTTTAAATACGCAACATATGAATCCTTAATAGGAAATAAATCTAACTCTAATAATTCTTTAACAAGCATTACATTATTATTGTTTTCAAAAGCCTCTCTTACCTTATCTTCACGGCTTTTAGGAATTTCTCTTCTTAAATTTGGTGTAATTGGATAAACTTTATATAATTCATCCAAATAGTTACGTTGTTGAGCAAAATCAACACTTAGTTTAGTCCAATAGTTCATTTTTTTCCTCCTTATATTAGCAATATAATTATACCATATTTTTCTTACATTTTGATCTATTTTGATATTCTTTCGATAACTCATCAAAATATTCTTTTTTATTTTTTACCTGAGCAAGTTCTTGTCTAACCAATTCTAATGCTAGTGTCGAGAATTTCTGCGTAGTAGTTTTTTTAGATGTCTTTATAGTTTGATTAAATCTTGGATCATCATAAAGCCTTAAATGATATAAAATTGTTTGAGCCTGATACCCTTTAATATTATTTTCACGTGCAATGTCTCCTGTAAAGTAAGGATAATCAATATTTACGTTAGTTTTTTCTTTAACCTTAACTACATTAGTACTTGATAATGAACCAATTATTTTTAATGTCGGATTGCCTCCGTTTTCAACAAAAGTACCAGATTCAACAAATTTAACTTCTTTTTTTAAATCATTTAAAAGTTCCTCATTTATCATTACAGGAACATCGTTCCAATTAATTGTTCCGGTATTAGTATTTAACATTTGAATATTTTCTGGTCCTTCTTTAATTATTGCATTAAAATTTTTCATAATATTATTTCTTTCATTTACCTTTATATCTTCGATAATATTTCTTAATTCGGCATAACCAATTATTTCGCTTCTGCCAGAATACCTATAATAAATTGCTCCCTCTTTTAAAATGTCTGATTCATTTTTTTTACATATTACTGGCTTGTATTTAAGCTGATCAACTTTAATATAACCTAATTCTTTTCCATCAACCATAAAAGTATCCATTTCAAAATCCAATATAGTTGACATATCTTCTTTCATAAATTGTACTATTTTTTCAGTATCAATTTTATGAAATTGAGAATCGCTATCAATTCCCTTAATTGTTCTTGGAGAATTTGTGACACCAAAAATGATTGCACCACCACGATTATTTCCAAATGCCATTAAAGTTTTAAAATATTTAGCTAAGCTTCCAAAATTAAAAGTTTCTTTGTATTCAATAGTTAAACTCTCATTTCTTAGTTTTTTTGTTTCTCCTATAAATATATCTTTTTCAGTCATAATGAAGTATCCCCCTTATAAAGAAAAAAGAATATCATAATGATATTCAGCTACAATAATTATAACACAATTCTACATAATAATCAGTAGATATCTTGAATATTTAAAAAAAAATGATATAATATTATCAAGCAACAGGGCTTATCAAATTGTATTCACCATTTGGTGTTATTATTTAGCCTAATTTAGGCTGTCCTTTATTGGGGAGCATCCAGTTAATAGTTGTATATATATGTAAGTAGTAATATATGTACATATTTACAAGTATAACTAGTTCTTCTTCTATAAATACATATCTATATACTATATAGGTATAGCTGGATGGCCTGTTCCATTTAATAATCATGTTATATGGATAAGCGCCTCCAGAAATATTTTATAGAAAGAGGAATAAGAATGAAGATGAGTTTTAAAGCAAACTTGGATGTCAAGTTTGAAGTTAAAACAAAGAAAGATTCAAGACGTAAAAATAAAAAGAAGTCTTGGACTAAAAAAACTTTGAAATGGTTTTCATTAATTATTATTGAATATCTATTTACAGAGTTAATTCTTAAAAGACTTGTTGCTTTGATTATTAAAATCTTTACGAACGGGTCATTCTATTTTTATAATAGAATGTTTTATTTTGAGGTAAAATATGGATAATGTTAAAAAATGTTTAAAAAAATGTAGATTATATTGTTTTAATAGTAGGAATGGTATTAAGAATCTTCTAAATATTCCAAAAGATTTTGATTTAGAAAATGTACGTGATGGTTTATTACCTTACTATAATTTCTTCTATTTAAAAAAGCCAGACAAATCAAAAACAAAAGAAACTCCAGAAGAAAGAAAAATGAAATACTTATCTATTGAAGAATCAAGTGATATTTATGATACTAGGCCAAATGATTATTCAAAAGACAAATATAGAATGTTAATAAATATAAATGAGAAATGGTTAAAGAAAACTTTAAAAAAAATAAATAAATTATTATCACTTTCTTTAATTGAAAAAAATAAAAAAGAAGTAAACTATCCTATACCATACTTGCATTCATCATTGAAAAAAAGATCATATAAAACTAATGTTGAAGCTCATAATAGTAATAAATATCTTTTAGCAATAGATATTCAAAATTTTTATCCATCAATTTCATGCAAAAAAATATTTAATTTTTTTAAATATGATTTGAATTTAATTGATGATATAGCAGTTATATATACTTCCTTATGTACTTGTCCTTTAGATGATCCAGTTGTCGGTAAATTTGAATACGGAATTGGGCAAGGATTAGCAACTAGCCCAGTTTTAGCTTTTTTATCAAATTATAGAATGTTTGAATATATTAATGATTTTGCAATAAAAAATGATATAGAAATGACTGTTTATGTTGATGATGTTGTATTTAGTTCTAATAAACCAATAAAACAGAAATTTATTAATTCATTATTTGGAATAATAAAAAGAAATGGTTTAAGAATTAAAAAGAGCAAAGTAAAAATATATGGTCCATATCAAGATAAAAAAATAACTGGCTTATGCATTACTAAAGGTGGTAAAGTTAGGGTTCCAAAATCAAAACACGAAGAATTAAAAATACAATATGATTATTTATCAAAAGAAGTTTTAAATATAAAAAATATAAATGATTATTTTAATTTTTATAATTTGTTTTTAAAATTTAAGGGCAATGTGCAATTTGTTCTATTAGTTGAAGAAAGAGCAACAACCAAACATTTAAAATTTATAGAAGAATATAAAGACTTTTTTCTATATGGAATAAGAAAGAATAAAAAAGGAAGTAAATACACAAAAGATAATATTTCTGAAGAAGATTATAAAAAGTTTATCTTAAAATATGAAAATTTAAGAAAAAAGATAGATTCATTAAAATAATATGTTATACTATTATCAGTTGGATGATTTATATATCATCCTCAAGCGAGAAAAAGTTGTGTAATCACTCAACTACGGCTCCATTAAAAATTCAAACACCATTTGGTGTTTTTTTTATGGAGCATAGCAAGGGAGTCACTACCCGTCAGTCAAAAACATTTACAAAATATAGAACCTAAACTATTTACTATTATTTTTAAAACTAACAATGGCAAATAATTAATAATACCAAGATTACATATCCTTCGTAATCTCATCCCATTCATTAGTTCTTTTCTCAATATCCTTATTTACAATATCAATCTCTAACTTAATCAAATTAGCCTTATTAATATCCATATAAACTTCTTCTTTTAAAAGTTCATTATTAAGATTACTAAGTCTCTCTTCCAATTCAAAAATATCTTTTTCTACTCTTTTTATTTCTTTATTTACATCAAAAGTATCTAGTTTTTTATTTGAAATTTTCTTTTTCTCCACTTTAAAATCTTTTTTTACATTATTAATTTTAGTTTTATCTAGGTATTCTTGATAACCATAATTATATAAAGTACCAATTCCTTGTTCCATAACAAGTAGTTTATTACAAACATTCTTAATCAAATATCTATCGTGGCTTACCATAATAATTGTGCCTTTATAACTGGTAAGCATCTTCTCTATAGTATCTTTACTAATAATATCCAAGTGATTCGTCGGTTCATCTAAGATAAGAACATTAGGTTTTTTATTCAAAATCTTACACAAACTAACTCTAACCTTTTCACCACCAGATAAATCTCTAATTTTCTTAAAGACATCATCTCCACTAAACTCAAAAGTTCCAAGAAGTGTTCTAATTTCATTCGGAGTAAGTCGAGGAAACTCCTTATCAATCTCTTCATAAATAGAATTATCATAATTAAGGTTATCTAGAGCCTGTGAAAAGTAACCAATATTAACTCTATCACCAAAAATAAACTTTCCACCAAGTGAAGAAACTTCACCCATTATAGTTTTAAGAAAAGTACTTTTACCAATACCATTTTCACCAATAATACCAAGCTTATCTCCTCTCTCTACATCAAAAGATAATTTACATAACTCTCTATCATAACCAATAGAAAGATTTTTAACTCTAAGAACATCTCTATAACTATTCATTTCAGGACTAAAGTTAATCTTAAAAGACTTCGTATTAGCCTTATCAGGTTTGTCAATTAATTTCATTCTCTCAATCTGTTTTAACTTTGACATTGCCATACCGGCTTTTGTAGGTTTATATCTAAATCTATCCGCAATATCTTGTAATCTTTTTATCTCTTGCTGTTGTCTTTCATAATCCTTAAGATTTCTCAAATAATCTTCTTCTTTTTTCTTGATAAAATAAGAATAATTACCACTATATCTAGTTAAAGTACCATACTCTATTTCATATATGACGTTGCAGACATTATCTAAAAACATTCTATCGTGACTTACTAAAACAATAGTTCCTTTATAATTACTAAGATATTCTTCAAGCCATTCTATAGCTTTAATATCTAAATGATTGGTAGGTTCATCCAAAATAAGTAGATCAGGTTTTGATAGTAGAAGTCTAATCAAAGATAACTTTGTAAACTGACCACCAGAAAATTCACTTAAATACTTATTCTTATCATCATCACTAAAATCGAACTTATTTAAAATAACTTCTATCTCCTTCTTATACTTATAGCCACCCATATATTCATATCTAGATAACAATTCATTATATTTATTTAGTACTTCTTCGCTATACTTTTTACTAATGCCATCTTCTAATAATTGAAGTTTCTTTTCCATATCAAGTATATTAAGAAAGGCTTCCTTTATATAATCAATCATTTTCATATCAACTCTATAGCCATCATTTTGTTTAACATAACCAATATTAAAGTCTCCTGAAGAAATAACTTCTACTTCATCATAACCACTCTCAATATCATATTCACCAGTAATAGCTTTAAGTAATGTTGTCTTTCCACATCCATTTCTTCCTACTATACCTATTTTTTCTTTATCTTTAATACAAAAATCAATGTCTTCAAGAACAGTATTACTACCTAAAGTAACACTACCATTTTTAATTTTATAATACATAATTATCACTCACCATTTATATTCTATCACACAAACAAAAAGAACTAAAGTTAGTTCTTTACTTTACTTGATACTTTTGTCTTTTTCTATTCAAAGTTTTACACTTAACATTATCCTTGTCATTATTAGCAATATACTTCTTTCTTGTATTTCTAATTTCTTCATATACAAAAGTTGCTGGAATAACATCTAAACCATACTTTGAAGATATCTTTTGACAGAAATAAGTATCATAAAGAAAGCCTTCAGATATATTAGTATATTCTTCCTCATTATTTTCTAATAACAAAGCTGCTATAGAAGTAACATCATAACATTTTGTAACTACACTTTTTGATACTTTTATCTCACTGGGAATAACAAGAAGATCATCTCCAATATCCGTCATTTTAAATACTCTTCCTGTAACCCAATCAAGATAATTATCATCTTTTACTTTATCAATATAAAGATTATAATCTTCTTCTAACTTATCTTTAACATAAAGCTCATTGCCTTCTCCATCAATAATTTTTCTCCAAAAAGTTATTCCTTCAATATTAATTGCATAACTATTATTCTTTCTTAGCATAACTTACCCTCCTGCAAAAATAGTATAGCATATAAATATTAAAGGTACAACTATATATAAATATATTTTAACTATTATTCTATAATTATTTGAAATTTAGTTATATTAATACCAAAAACTCCAGCATATCCATCCATATTACTGCTTCTTTCATTATCATATTGATAAGGATAATTATTTACTTTATACTTCGCTTTCTTAAATGGCCTAATATCTTTAGGAGTATAATAATAAACTTCTATAGCATCTATTATTTTTCCATTTCCTGCATAACCATTTTTAGTATCTCCTATATCATAACCAGTAACATATGGAAGCCAAGATCCACCTTTTATATGTACTCGGTATTTAATTTCTCCTTTATCTACTTTAATGGCAACATCAGTAATTGGGCTATTTTGATATCCAGCATAGTCCTCTAAATTTTTAACTACTGGAAGCCAACCATCTTTTTGTGTTCTAACTCTATAATAGACATTAACAGATAACTTATTACCTACTTCTTCACTTTGATTATTAAGTTTACTTTCTATTTTTTTCTTAAATCTATCCCACCCCATATCTAAAGTTCTATGAGGACAATATTTACCACTGTAATCCTGATGTTTTGTAACTCTATCTATTCCCCAACCATATCTTTTTAATATATCAGCAATTAAACTAGCAGCATTATCTTCAGCTTTAAGAAATCTTTCTCCTCCTGATTTTGAATAACATATTTCAATAGCTATTCCTTCTCTATTTCCTTTACCATTACCATCTCCAGCATTCCAACTATTTCTATTTTCTTCTATACCTTGTACTATTTCTTTATCATCCACTGCATAGTGAAAAGATGTTTCATCATTATTTCTAGTCATATAATCTATTTCATTTCTTGCAGTTGCATCATTAGCAGTATTATGTACTACTATCCTACTAGGAGTCATAGCATTAGGACACTTTATACTATATTTACTCTTAGGTACTATTCTTTTAATTATATTTATCATAACTATCTCCTTTCTTACTATATTTTATTCGCTATAATAAGAAAGTACTGTACCATAACCTCATATAAAATAAAACTTCTCTTACCAAATAACACCAGTAAAAGAAGTTATAATTATTAACTTATGCTTTCCATATCAATATTTCTATCGTGCTTAATCTGATCCCAACTAGCATCTTTTATAAATAAACAAATAAAGTTAATAGGAACCCAAGTAAGTAAGAATAAATCGAATAACAAGATACCTCCTATATTTTCTTTTATACCCTTACCTAGCTTTTTCATAATTATTGCTCTAAATGTAACTCCTAATATGAATGTAATTAGAGAAAGTGTTAAAGCAGTAATAAGAGTTGTTGTATCATTTAAAGAATTACATAACATAAATATTAAATATATAAATGAAATTAGCGTTGTTATAACTTGAAGAATTACAGAAAAATAAAATAACACTATGTCAAAACATTCAAGTCTCTTCTCTTTTATACCTTTCTTTATTAAAGTAGTACCATAATTTCTTAAGCATTGCATAGCTCCTAGAGACCATCTTTTTCTTTGTTTTAAAGAGTCTTTAAAATTAACTACTTGTTCATCATATGTAATAGCCTTACTAGCAAAAGCTATTTTCTCCCCATTAACAGCACACATTGCTGTAAACTCTATATCTTCCGTTAAAGTAATTGGATCAAAACCATATTTATCAATTACTTCTTTCTTTACCATAAAACCAGTACCATTTAAAAATGATGATTTCCCTAAATTATATCTTGCTTTATTAATAAATAAACTTTGAATATAATAAAGCATAGCATAACTACTACTAAGCCAATTATCTGAAATATTTTTTGTATCTCTAAATCCTTGTGCCACTGAATAACCACTATTTATCATATCATTCATACTATTTAAAAAATCACTATGTACTAAATTATCAGCATCAAATATAACATAAGCATCTATTTCTTTATTATCTTTTAATTTATTAAATGCAAATTTTAAAACCTCTCCTTTTGATTTCACTTTTTCAGTACACTCAATAATAGATGCTCCAGCTTCAATAGCAACTTTTTTTGTATTATCAGTACAATTATTTACTATTACAAATATTTCATAATTTTCTTTTGGATATTTTTGTTTTTTCAAACTCTTAACTAAATTACCAATAACTAATTCTTCATTTCTTGCAGCTATAAGCACAGCAAAATTGTTTTTCTTTTTATTTGATATTTTATTTTTATCTTTTTTAAAAATACCACACGCTAGTATTAAAAAATAAGCCAAATAAACCCCTGAAATAACTAATATTATCATTAAAATTATTTTTAACATAAGTCCTCCTAAAATTGTACTATTTGAAGTAGTACAATTACATAATACACCACTATAGAGTATTTGTCAATAAATTTACTTAATATAGTAAATGTTTACTTAATAATATTATACCACTAATTATTATATATACCAGTAGTAGTTCCAGTTGAAATACCTTCTCCTTGATTAGGTCTTATTAGATAAAAAGAGAAATCTATACAAAGAGCTATGATTAATACAATACTAATTACCTGAAGATATTTTCTTTTAATAGTGTGAAATTTCTTTACTAAAAATGGTGATACTAAGTATATATTAATTGTACATCCAAAACCAAATACCAAAAGACCTTCTAAACAAACTCTTCCATTTACATTAAATAAATATCCTGTATAATCCCACCATCTAGTATGGTAAATCATTTCCATATACCAAGAACTAAAGTATTCAATCATACCACAAACTAACATTGATAAGAAAAATACTTTTATTGGGTTATCTCTATATCTATTAAACAATAATAAAGTAATTACTCCTCCAAAACCATATATAGTAAGAATAGGACCATATAGAGTACCCCTATTTACGAAGACACCATCTGAAAATAAGTGTAATGTAACTTCCCATACATACCCTATAAAAGATATAGCAAAGAATAATAATATTACATCTAAGAAATCATATTCTATCTTATCTATCTTTATCTTTTTATTATCTCTAACTATTCCAGGATATTCTAAATTACACACTTTATCATTCAAATTATTTAATACTAATTTATCATATAAGTACTTTTTATTATCTATATAATCATTTCTAATTTTCATATATAGTTCTGTATAAGTAGTAGCTTTATAAGGATTAGTAACAAGTAAGTTAAAGATATTAAAAGTAAGTACCCCCAATAAATCGTATAATATAAAAGATAAATCGAGTAAAAACATCTTCCACTTATAACCATTAGTCATATTTTTAGATAGCATAAAAGCATCTTTAGATTTAATATCGGGATTTTCCGCTAAAATATATGGTATAAACATATATGAATAGTGTTTTATAATTCCTCCAATAATAGTCAAAGACCACAAAAAAGTATATAAAGACTTCTTAAACATAACTAAAGCAACATTCTTATATTTCTTATCTTTATAAGAAAACAATAATCTATCAATCTTTGTTTTCTTATAACATCTATTTTCTAAAAGAAAACGACATTTACCTACTTTTATAACATTACTTATAAATATAAAATAAATTAAACTAATTATAGAACCAATAAATATTACTATACTATTTGCCACTTTATTTTTAAACAATAATTGATTTAATCCATTTAATACTCCAAAAAGGAAAGAATTAGATTTACTTATATTATTTGAAAAAGTAGCCAACACTCCTCTTGTAGCGCCATTCATATAATTATCTATCTTACTTCCAAGTACTTTAGAGGAAGCTATAAAATCGTTTATAATTTCAAAATTACTCTTACCAGTAAAAGTATTACTAACTTCATATTTAGTATCAATATTATTGTATTCATTTCTAACTAAGTAAATAGTAGTTCCACCAGTCAAAAAAGTAACAATAAAGCATACCGCTACTACTTTCCAAAAACTAGTTTTAAAACTTTTTTTACCTTTTTCTTTTACTTCTCTTATCACTTCTAACCAACTACTTCCTATTATATTGTATCACAAAATTATTTTTTATCATAGTCATCTAAGAAACTATGTTTTTCTCCATTGATTTTATATGTAAGAACTCCATCACAATTAACATTATCTAAAGCTTTAAATATGTTTAAATCAACATTAGGATTAATCTTCTTAATATCTTTTATCAATAACTTAATTTCTTTTCTCTTACTATTTATTTTGTCTACATCTTCTATATCTTCAGTAAGTTTACAAGCACAATTAATAAATTTTAAATCATTACTATTCATCCAAGATATAATGGATTCCTCACGAACTAAATATAGAGGTCTAATAAGCTCTAACCCAGGGAAATTATCACTATGAAGTTTAGGAAGCATTGTTTTAACCTCGCTACCATAAAAAATACTAAGTAAAGTTGTTTCTATAACATCATCAAAATGATGTCCTAATGCTATCTTATTACAAGATAATTCTTTTGCTTTATTATATAAACAACCTCTTCTCATCCTAGCACACATATAGCAGGGACTTGAAGCCTCCATATTAATAACACTATCAAATATATCTGACTTAAATATTTCAATATCAAGATTAAGTTTCTTGGCAACATTAATAATATCTTGCCTATGTTCTTCACTATAACCAGGATCCATTACTACATATTTAGCTTCAAAAGGAAACTTTCCGTGTCTAATCAACTCTTCTATACACTTAGCAAGTAAAAAAGAATCTTTTCCTCCGGATATACAAACCATTATTCGATCATTTTCTTGTATTAATTCATAATCAGAAACTGCCTTTACAAATTTACTCCATATCTCTTTTCTATATTTTTTTATAATACTTCTTTCTATTTCTTTATACTTCTCCATAACACACCTCAAAAACTAATAATATTATACAATAAAAAGTAATAAAAAAAAAGAACTAATTAGTTCTATACTATTTCTATTAAATTAAGTACTGATGCAAATACAAGCCATAATATATAAGGAATAAGTAAATAAGCTGATATTTTATTCTTATTATAAAATCTATATATCATATAACCCACTACTAAAATTAAGATAAGTATCCAAAAGAAGGCAAGTACTCTAAGTTTTAAACTAAAGAATATTATAGGCCACAATATATTAATACCTAAGTTAACTTTATAAATATTCATAAGTTCTTTATCATCTCTTACAATATAACTAGATATCCCCATAAGAATATAAAGAATACTCCAAACTATAGGAAATACAAATCCAGGTACTATTCCATCATAATTAGAACTTTGATTTTTAGTAATAAGTCCCACTATAGCACCAAGTACTAAAGGTACAGCAATATATTTAATAAGTTCTTTATAATCAATTCTTTTCATATTAATCACACTATATTAATATGCAATTTAATGATAAATATACAAAAAAAGAAAACTAATAGTTCTCTTTCTTAATTTCAAAATAACTTTGTGGATGATTACATACAGGACATACGTGAGGAGCTTCTTTACCAATAACAATGTGTCCACAATTTCTACATTGCCATATTCTATCTCCTTCTCTTGAAAATACTAAACCATCTTTAACATTAAGAAGTAATTTTCTATATCTATCTTCGTGTTCTCTCTCTATTTTAGCTACTTCTTCAAATAAATAAGCTATTCTATCAAAGCCTTCTTCTTTTGCAGTTTCAGCAAAACCTTTATACATATCAGTCCACTCATAGTTTTCACCTTCAGCAGCAGCTAAAAGATTATCCATAGTACTAGGAATTTCACCACCATTTAATTCCTTAAACCACATTTTAGCGTGTTCTTTTTCGTTATTTGCAGTTTCTTCAAATATTGCAGCTATTTGCTCATAACCATCCTTTTTAGCTTTAGAAGCAAAATAAGTATACTTATTTCTAGCTTGACTTTCTCCAGCAAAAGCAGTCATTAAATTAGCTTCTGTCTTGCTTCCCTTTAACTCCATTATTTACCATTCCTTTCTTTTTTTGACATTTCTTACAAATGCCTCTATATTTAATGTCATAATCCATTACTAAATTACCATCTATATATCTAATATCGTTATCTTTTCTAGGAATATCAATTATACACTTACATTTATCACAAATAAAGTGATCATGTATATCTTTTCTATCATATCTAATAACACCATCTACGATTAACGTCCTAATCATATCTTTTTCACTTAATAACATTAAATTACGATATACAGTACCTAAACTAATATTAGGAATTACCTTTTTAGCTATATCATATACTTCATATGCATTTAAATGATTATAGCTATTATTAATAATATTAAATATACATTCTCTTTGTTTAGTGTTACGCATAAACTCTCCTTAATAGTAATGATTACTAATAATAGTATACATTAATTATCAATCAAAGTCAATACCTTAGCTATATAAACTCCACAAAAAAATGAATGACAAATAAATCATTCATTTTATTTTACAAGCATATCTGCTAACTTAGTAACATTGCCAGCACCTAAAGTAAGTATTAAATCTCCCTTTTCTACATACTGACTTAAATATAATTTAATATCATCATAACTACTAATATGAAAGGCTTCTTTTCCATATTTTTTTATCTCTCTAATAATATCTTCTTCTTTTATTCCATAAGTATTTATTTCCCTAGCAGCATATATATCAGTAATAATTATATAATCAAAATCTTTCAAAGACTTAGCAAAATTTTCTTTATGTTTAAAGGCCCTTGAATAAGTATGTGGTTCAAATATTACCCAAGACTTATTATATTTCTTTTTATGTATAGCCTTAGAAGTAGCTTCTATTTCTGTAGGATGATGTCCGTAGTCATCATATACACTAGCTCCCATAAACTCTCCCTTATATTCTAGTCTTCTATTTGCTCCTGTATATTTTTTTAAACCATCTTTTATATTATCAAAAGAAATACCATAAGCATCTGCTAATGCTATACTAGATAAAGCATTAAGTACTTGATGTTCTCCAGCAACAGAAAGAGTTACCTCTCCTATTTTATTACCTTCTTTTAAAACAACAAATGAAGCACAACCATTATCATCAAAAGTAATGTCTCTAGCCATATACATAGCTTCATTAACAATACCATAAGTAATAACTTTAGCTTTAGTATTATCTTTTAATTCACTACTATTAACATCATCATTATTAATAACTAAATAACCATCACTAGGTAAGTGACTAACATACTTATTAAAAGATTTCTTAATATTATCTAAATTTTTAAAATAATCTAAATGATCATTATCAATATTAAGCACAATAGCAGATCTTTGTTTAAAGTTTAAATAACTATCACAGTACTCACAAGCTTCAATTATTAAAGTATCACTCTTACCTACTCTATAATTGCCATCAATATTCTTAAGTACACTACCAACTTGAATAGTAGGATCCATATTAGCCTCTAAGAATATACAAGATACCATTGAAGTAGTACTAGTCTTTCCGTGTGTACCAGCAATTCCTATTGTATTAGGAAATAATTCTGTAATCTTACCTAAGAACTCTCCTCTTTCCATCATTGGAATATTTTTACTTTTAGCAGCTATCATTTCTTCATTATCTTCTTTAATTGCTGCAGTATAAACTACAAAATCTATATCATCAGTAATGTTTTCTTTCTTTTGAGGACAATATACTTTAATACCCTGACTTTCTAACTTTTCAGTAATTGGAGAAGTAACTCTATCACTACCACTTACTCTATATCCCCAATTAACAAGAATATCTGCTATACCACTCATACTTATACCACCTATACCAATCATATAGATAGAAGTATTTTTATCTAAAAATTTATCTTTACTATCAAATTCTTTAATAGTATCTTTAAATAATTTTCCTCTTACTTCAAAGTCAGGAAATTGATCCCAACTAGCACAAGCAGGACTAAGCAATATAATATCTTTTTCTTTAGAATTATTATAAGCTGTATTAGTAGCTTCTACTAAGTTATCACAAACAATACATTTAATATTTATTCTATCACAAAATTCTTTAATTCTATTCTTAGTTTCACCATAAGCCACTACTAACTTAGTATGTTTCATAGGCTTTTTTAACTCTTCAAAAGAGTGCCCTCTATCTGTTCCACCCATAATAAGGATAGTATCTCTATCAAAAGAATTAAGAGCTATAACAGTAGACTCTGTATTAGTACTTTTAGAATCATTATATACTTCTCTTCCATTAATATTGCCAACATATTCAAGTCTATGTTCTACACCACTAAAAGTATTAACTACTTCTTTTATAATATCATCACTAACACCATATACCTTAGTGGCTAATATAGCGCACATTATATTTTGATAATTATGATTACCCTTAAGTATAATCTTACTAACATCTATCAATTCTTTATCTTCATAATAAATAAAACCATCTTTATAATAACAATCTGCTTTATCATCACACGAAAAATATTCTTTAGTACTAACTATATCATTAGTAAGTTCTACCTCTTCACTATTATCTTTATTTATAATAGCAATATCTTTACTACTATGATTATTAAATATCTTTTTCTTAGTCATAACATACTTCTCGTGACTATCGTGAAAATCAGTATGACACTCATATATATTAGTCATAACAGATACATTAGTTTTAAAGTCATACATATCACATAACTGGTGATCACTTATCTCCATAACTAAATAACTATTCTTCTTTATATCTTTAGCATAATGACATAAAGGAGTACCAATATTACCCGCTAAAATAACTTTATCACCAAATGCTTTTTTCATTATTTCATATATAATACTAGTAGTAGTAGTCTTACCATTAGACCCAGTAACACCTATTATATTAACACTCTTATCTATATAATGATAAGCAACTTCTACTTCATTAATAACAGGTATTTCTAAAGATTTAGCTTTTACTACAACAGGATGATTATACTTAATTCCAGGGTTTTTTACCATAAGATCATAACTATCATCTAAATATTCAATAGGGTCATCACATATCTTTATAGTTACTCCTAACTTTTCTAATTCCTCTACTTTATCCTTATCTTGTTCTTTCATATCAGTAATAAATATTTTATTATCACTAGAAAGTAATTTAGCTACTTCATAACCACTTCTAGCCATACCCAATATGAATATTTTTTTATTTTTATACATACACATCACTCCATACTAATTATATCACTTCATTAACTATAAGTAAATAAATAACACTCGCCTTATTACTGCAAAAAATGAATATTATAAAATATTCATTTAAAACACACTATTTATAATATAAGTTTTACATTTGCATTCATAACCTAAAGATTTTAAAATTTCAAAACTATCTGGTAATATAATAAACTCAATATCTAAAACATTACATTCCATAAAGAATTCATCAAGTTTTCTTATAACATCTTCATTCTGTATATTTTGATTATATAAATTACAAGTAATACCATTCTTAGACATTATATATTTAATACTCTTCATATCAATATCAGCATACTTCTCTCTAGTAATACTACTATTAATTCCATTATTAGTTTTCTTAGTAACAAATACTTGCTTAACTTTATATAATTCATCCATAATATTCATTACTTTCTCATTAGTGGCACAAATAATCAAATGATTATTAAAAGATAAACTATTATCTAAAAAATCCACGCACTCTTTTACTAAACTACTATTAATATTATTATTACCAAAATATATACATATAAAGTCATCTTCTGGTAGGTTTAAAAAGCCAAAGATAAACTTATCATTTTTCTTAACACCAAATTCATTTAATTTATTAATATTATCTATAAGTCCTTCTGCTTTATCTAAATGTAAATCATTTATATATTCTTCTATATTGTCTTTATCTAACTTTTCTATTCTCATAAATTTCTCCTTGCCTTTATATTATACAATAATATTAGTATTTTTACAATCAAAATTATTTAAGATATTTATTCATAATATCAAAGAATTTAATTTTATCAATAGGTTTTAATATATAATCACTAAATCCATAATTTAAATACTCATCATTATATTCATATTCATTATTTCTAGTTAAAAGTATAACTTTAGTATCAAAATTTTTAATATTATTAAGTTTCTTCATAGTATCATAACCACTTAATGGTTTCATTTCTTCATCTAATAATATTAAATCATACTTTTCTTTATTTCTAACTTTATCTAATGCATCCTTACCATAACTCACATAATCCATCGTAATATTAGTGCTTTTTAATAACTTACTAATTATCTTTTCACTATTTTCACTATCATCTACTAAAAGTATTCTTTTTTTGTCATATATTTTTTCATAATCATCAAGTTTTTCCTGAAGAGATGTGGCAATTTTTTGATCTAATACTACTTTCATAGTAGTTCCTTCCTCATAGTTACTACTAGGTATTATAGTTCCTCCCATTAAGGTAATTAGTTTTCTTGCAGTATATAAACTATTCTCTTTATTTGATCCATCTTTCTTATAAAATATATTATTAATATCTGTAGGTAGAATACCACTACCAGAGTCTTCTACTGCAATAACTATTCTAGCAATATCTTGTTTTATAATGACATTAACATTAAATTCAATATAACCCTTATCTGTATACTTAAGACTATTATCTAAAATACTAACTAAAGCATTTCTAAGACTAACACTATCACCATATAAATATTCTGGTAAATCACTAGTTATATCACTTCTAAAAGAAAGATTTTTTTTCTTACACTCATCACTATATAAAGTAATTAATCTTTTTAATAACAACTTAATATTATATTTTTCATTATATATTTTAATATTAGCACTGTCTATACTAGATATATCAAGTATCTCATTAGTCATAGTAGTAAATCTTGCTGTACTTTCTTTAATTTTTCTAAGATAATTTTCTAAATTATCTTTATTAATATTTTTATTACTAAGTTCTCCAATAGCAGCATCAGTATTACCACTAATATCTTTATTAATAAGTCTTATATCATTAGTCATATTATATAAAAACATTGTCTTATCTTCATTAGCATTATCTGCTATCTCTTTAGCCTTATGATATTCTTCGATAACTTTAACATCAGGATTTTCTATTGTAAAATACATAAGAAAAGTAATGAAAGCGTGTATTGGCGTAGCAAGTAATAATCCTGGATATATATATTGAACATAAGACGCTATTCCCCCAAGCAATAAAAACAAAAGTATTGGAAAAAATCTTTTATCTTTAATATTTTTAATATTTTTAATTAATACAATTATTCCTATAAAAGAATATACAAATGCTGAAATATATATAATATTAACACTAGGTCCATAAGTATAAGCTATATACCCATCATATTTAAAGTTTAGAGGTAACATAAAATTCAATGTTGCAAATATAATCATAAATACAAAAGCTATATTTCTAACCGTTGGAATATATTTTTCTTTTTTCTTTATACCAAGACAAACAAACAATACGTAGCAGAGTAATATTGTAATCCAAAGTTCTACGCAAAGAGAAAACAATCTAGCTACAAAATAACTAACTTGTGGAATAGTCTGATATTTTGGACCAACAAAATCTAAAATAAGTTCTACTATTAACTCAATAAAAGATGCAATTACCAAAATAGAATATACCTTATTTTCCTTGCTTTTAAAAACTTTTTTTCTAAAATAAATTGTCATAAGTAGTAAAGAATAAAAAATTGCTTCTATCAAAAAATATATACCAGTATACATATTATTCAACTCCTATCATCTACAATAAGTATATCTTAAAAGTATATATTTTTCAAGATATAAATAATAGTTACACATAAAATAAATATAAAAAAAGAAAAAACTATTTAAGTTCTCTCTTCTTAACTTTAATATCAGCTTCTTTTTTAGCTCTCTCTTCTAATAACTTATAATCAACCTTATCAGCTTTAGTACGAGGTAATTCATCTAAGAAAGTAATAGACTCTGGTACTTCATAAGGTTTAAGTTGAATAGCCTCTCCAGTAACACTATTATATAAAGGTTTATAACAAGTATTAATAATATAATCGCTTACTTCTTTAGTAGGTAATACACCATCCTTTAATACTACATATGCTTTATTAGTAAATAATAAATCATTATCAGGTTTAGGAACAACTACTGCACTATCAACTACATCAATTAAGGATAAAACATTCTGAATATGTTCTAAGTACACCTTATTTAAATCAGATCTAATGTAATATCTAGAACTTCTTCCAGTCAAAGTAAAATAACCATTAGTATCCAAAGTACCAATATTTCCAGTTTTATAATATTCTGTTCCCTTATAAATAAACTTTGTACTCTTAGTTAATTCTTCGTTTTTATAGTAGCCACTAAATACGTGTTTACCAGATATACAAAGCATACCTTCTTCACCATACTTAAGCTCTTCCAAAGTATCGGGGTTTACTATAATAGCCTTAGTACCTACAAGAACTCTTCCAACAGTGTCAGGCCTGTTAACTGATCCAACAGCCATTGTATTAGTACCAACAGTCTCAGCATTACCTGACCCATTACAAATAATAGTATTAGCATTATGTTTCTTAAAAAATTCTACACCATCTTGATTTTGCATTGAAGATAAAAAGTCTCCACCAGACACAAAAGTGTGTATTGAAGATAAGTCATCATCTTCCTTTACATTTCTCTTTATAAGTTCAAGTAAAGCAGGACTTCCAAATACATAGTTAGGATTCTTACTTAAATAATATCTAATATTATCTTTACTTAAAGTAGGAGCAAGTACTGTTACTCTTCCACATATCAAACTCATAATAGTAGAAGTAGCAAATCCGTAAGGATAAGAAAATGGAACACATACTAAACATCTTTCACCAACTTTAGCTTTAATTCTACCAGTATTCTTCATATATATACCTGAAGCTAATAAATTCTCATTAGTAAGTAATACACTCTTAGGATTACCAGTAGAACCACTAGTAAATAATATTAAAGAATTCTCTTTACCACTATATAAAGTATATATAGGCTTCTTATAATACTTAGAAATACTACCAATATCACTAAAAGTCAAATCATCTTTATAACCATTCGCAGTACTATCTATACTATTATAGTTCTTAGTACAAACTTCATCCTTCCTTAAAGTAATAATATTTCTTACTCTGCTATTATCTTTAATCCTCTTATTATATTCTTCATCTTTATCATAATCTATAAATAAACTAGATTGAAATTCATTTAAATATCCAAGTACTTCTTCAATAGAAGACATAGAATTAATAAAAGTGGTAATAGCACCTATACGGTTACTAGCTAAATAAACTATAACTCCCTGATAAAAATTAGGCATAGCAACAGATACAATATCACCTTTCTTAATACCAAGTTCTTTAAAAGTCTTAGATAGAGTTACAGCATCTTTTAACATTTCATCATATCTAACACTTAAATTTAAACAATCTATAGCCTCTTCTCTTCTATAAAAAGTACTAAGCATATTAATTGCATTATAAATACTCATATTAGGTATAATAGGATTTCTATCTAGATAACTATAATCTTTATTATGAATATTATCTATAGATGGATAACCAGTTAATTTCTTCATATATTAGTCCCTCTTTCACACAATATTATATATCAAATTATCATTAAAGTAAATATTTTTTTATTATCCTCGTAAGCCATTTGTCTTACGAGGCATAACAGAGCCTAAAATCTCTGTTATGAAAATAAGTATCATAACTTTAGAGACTACAGGCTCTAAAGTTCTTTTTGAAGACCTCAAGGCTTCAAAAACAAAAAGCCATAACCAAAGTTATGACTTTAAATTAATCCATAAATTCTTCTTCTAATACTTCAGAAGCATCCTCATCAAAGAATTCCTTCTCTAAAGAATATCCAATATCCATATATTCCTTAGCACCAGTACCAGCAGGAATTAACTTACCAATAATAACATTCTCTTTTAATCCCTGAAGTTTATCTACTTTACCCTTAACAGAAGCCTCTGTTAAAATTCTAGTAGTCTCTTGGAACGAAGCAGCAGATAAGAATGAATCAGTCTCAAGTGCAGCCTTAGTAATACCAAGAAGTATAGGTTGACCTATAGCAGGTTTCTTACCTTGAATAACAACATCTCTATTACCCTTAGTAAACTCTTGTAGAGATACAGTAGTACCAGATACAAGATTAGTATCACCAGCATCCATTATCTTAACTCTAGAAATCATTCTTCTAGCAACAATCTCAATATGTTTATCATTAATATCAACACCCTGAGATCTATATACTTTCTGTACTTCTTTTAGAATATATTGTTGTACTGTATTAGGATCAGTTACCGCAAGTAACTCTTTAGGAGACACAGAACCTTCAGTAATTCTTTCACCAGCTTCAATCTTATCTCCTTTTTCTACTCTAAGTTTAGCACCATATAAAGTAATATGTTCACGAGTTTCAGTATCATTCTTAACATATACCTTAAACTTACCACCAGCTTCTTCTATCTTAGTAACAATACCAGATATTTCACTAATAGTAGCTTTTCCTTTAGGTATTCTAGCCTCAAATAACTCCTCAACTCTAGGAAGACCTTGAGTAATATCGGCTCCAGCAACACCACCAGTATGGAATGTTCTCATAGTAAGCTGTGTACCAGGTTCACCAATAGATTGAGCTCCCATTACACCAACAGCTTCACCAATCTCAACAATATTACCAGTAGCTAAGTTCTTACCATAACAATGTTGACATACACCGTGATCTGTCTTACAAGTAAGCACAGTTCTTATTTCAACTTCTGTAATACCAGCTTTAACTATCTTATTAGCTATAGCCTCAGTAATATATTCATTCTTATCAATTATTACTTCTTTAGTCTCAGGATTAATAACTTTCTTATTAGTATATCTACCAACTATTCTATCATATAATGGTTCAATTATACCATCCTTATCATCAGTAAACGCACTAACTAAAGCACCACTTATAGTACCACAATCCTCTTCTTTAACAATAATATCTTGTGCTACATCAACAAGTCTTCTAGTCATATAACCAGAGTCTGCAGTCTTTAATGCTGTATCTGCACTACCTTTTCTAGCACTATGTGTAGATAGGAAGAACTCAGACACTGATAATCCTTCACTAAAATTAGAAAGTATTGGAATTTCAATAGTTTCACCATTAGGTTTTAGCATCAAGCCTCTCATACCAGCAAGTTGTACGAAGTTAGAAATAGATCCTCTCGCTTTAGAGTTCATCATTATGAATATTGGGTTATCAACATATTCTTTTGCATAAATTTGTAACTCATCTTGAATTTCCTCTTTAGCTTTAGTCCATATCTCAGTAATATGGTTTAATCTTTCTCTATCAGTAATCAATCCTCTTTGGAATTGTTTATTGATTTTCTTAACTTCCTCATTAGATTTCTCTATTATAGCCTCTTTATTCTTACTTACTACTACATCAGAAGCTGCTATAGTAATACCAGAATAAGTAGAGAACTTAAATCCTAAATCTTTTAACTTATCTAGGAATATACTAGTTTCAGTAGTCTTATATCTCTTAAACATTTGAGCTATAATCTTCTCTAATGCACCCTTATTAAATGGTGTAGTAAGAGGCATTTCACTAATCTTTTCAGGAATATTCTCTCCATATTCAATAAAGAATTTACTAGGAGTAATTCCCTCTATATTTTCACTAGTAGCCTCACATAAGTAAGGGAATGAATCTGGTAATATTTCATTAAATATAATCTTACCAGGAGTCGTAACCAAATACTTATTCTTATCTTCATCTAAGAATACTTTATATTTAAATGAATTAACAGGTATAGCAATTCTTGTTTGAAGAGTAATCTCTCTTCTTTGATAAGCCATCAAAGCTTCATTAGAATTCTTAAATACTCTACCTTCACCAGGAAGTCCAGCCTTTTCCATTGTAATATAATAGTTACCTAATATCATATCCTGAGATGGAGTAACAATAGGATCACCATTTTTAGGAGATAAAATATTATTAGAACCAAGCATAAG
>JABLTO010019585.1_pt1 | contig 25052 bp, 19 predicted proteins | sample 7160091 | NCBI WGS metagenome assembly JABLTO01 (sample SAMN14651225, study PRJNA627086) | human gut metagenome | isolation source: feces | host: Homo sapiens
CTTCGAGAAGCTGTTTCATAGATACGACTGCCATAGTAAAAATCCTCCAATAAATTTAGTTTTACCCTCCGCATGGCGTTTTATGTTTTCTAACGTTTTAACGAAAAAAGCGCACAAAAAAACAACGCAATGCGTGTGTATTGCCGTAGTATAATACCACAAGCCCGCGCAAATTGCAAGCGTTTTTTGCAATTTTGTGCGGGCTTGTGCGAATTATTTGTGTTGGGGCATCAGATAGAGATGGCGTTGGCGATCTCGATCATGTCGCGGTCGATGGTCTTGTGCATCGAGAGAGCGACGTTGACATCGTAGTCCACGATCTTATCGCCGGAAACAGCGACGACGCGGTTATAAATGCCCTTGGACAGCAGGTCGATGGCGTGATAGCCCATCAGCGAAGCGTTGACGCGGTCACGCACCGTGGGAGAACCGCCGCGCTGGATGTGGCCCAGAACGGTTGCACGGGAGTCGACACCGGTGGCGGCCTGGATCTGGTTGGCCAGCTCCTGGGCACCGATGACACCCTCGGACACAATGATGATGAAGTGCTTCTTGCCCGTGACCTGGGTCTGGCGCATACGCTGGAGAATGTCACGCTCGAAGTCGAACGGGATCTCGGGCAGCAGAACGGCAACAGCACCGGTGGCAATGCCGACGTTCAAGGCGATATAACCGGCGTGGTGGCCCATGACCTCGACGACGCTGCAACGGTCATGGCTCTGGGTGGTATCGCGCAGCTTATCAATGGCTTCGACGGCGGTGTTCATGGCCGTGTCGTAGCCGATGGTGTACTCGCTGCATGCAATATCGTTATCAATGGTGCCGGGCAGACCGATGCAGGGAATACCCTGGTTGGCCAGTGCACGGGCACCCATGAAAGAACCGTCGCCGCCGATGACGACCAGTGCGTCGATGCCCAGCTCTTTGCAGCGGGCAAGGCCCTTGGCCTGGCCTTCCTGGGTCTTGAACTCCAGGCAGCGAGCAGTATAAAGGATCGTACCGCCGCGGTGGATGATTTCCGACACGCTGCGGACGTTCATTTCGTAAACTTCGCCATTGATCAGGCCGTTATAGCCGCGCTGAATACCCATCATGCGGTAGCCCTTGCTGATACCGGCGCGGACGATCGCGCGAACAGCAGCGTTCATGCCGGGGGCGTCACCGCCGCTGGTCAGAACACCGATGGTTTTAATTTCCTTAGACATAAAACGAGCCCCTCCTAATTTTGGGAACGTAGTGCCACGCTGTCAGAATAAATTTTTAACAATCTCTGTGACGTATCCATTATAGCACATCTGCCGCGCCTAGATTATGGATAATTCGTGCAAAGTGCATGGATTTATTTTGCATTTTGTTCAGCGATCTGAACTTTTACATGTTCTTTACCCAAAATGCGCTCCAATTCCGCACGCAGCAGCGGGTCGTCCTTGACGGCCATATGGCGGGCCAGCGCCTTTTGGCCGGTATCGGCAAAGCAGAAGTACACTTTGACCGTGCCGCCATCAAAGATGTTGCACAGCAGGTTTTCCACGCGGTGCATTTCCGGGCACTGGCGGCTGGGCACGGTGAGGAAATAACCGGTTGCTTCTCCCCCGCTGGTCTCGCGGCGGACTTTCTCGACACGGTTTTTGCCAAAGCTCTTGCTCGGGTCGTAGCTCTCGATGGGCTGCACACCCTCGACGATCAGGCGGGCGGCCTCTTCCTCTTTGACCGAGACGCGGCCATTGGCGACGACAACGGCGTTTTCCTGCAAGGCGGCGCGGCACTCAGCCAGCACGCGCGGGAAGATCAGCAGTTCCATCGTGCCGGTCAGGTCTTCGACGGTGGTAAAGGCCATCAGAGTATTGGACTTGGTGGTCATGATTTTGTTTTTGACGACCGTACAAAGAATTGTGACATTCTGGTTGTCAAAGCGGCGGGCTTCCTCTCCTTGCAGGTCAGCAATCGTGCAGGTGGAGATCTGGCGGATCTGGGGGCGGTAGGCGTCCAGCGGGTGGCCGGACAGGTACAGGCCCGAGACTTCCTTTTCCATTTTGAGCAGCTCGCTGGCGGGATATTCCGGCGTGTTGGGGATCTTGTAATCGGTGGCGGCCTGCTCTTCTTCCCCGCCCATCATGCCGAAAAGGTCCATCTGACCTTCAAGGTTTTGCCGCGCGTCGGTCTCGACGCTTTTCAGCACGCCCTCGGCGCTGTCAATCATGCCGCGGCGGGTGGGTTCAAGCGCATCGAAGGCACCGGCTTTGACAAGGTTTTCCAGTGCGCGGCGGTTGAGTTCGTTGCCGTGCAGCCGCTTGCAGAAATCGTACAGGCCGCGGTAGGGGCGGTTTTTGCGATCCTTGACGACGGCGTCGATGAGGTTGCGGCCCACGCTTTTGACAGCGTTGAGGCCGAAACGGATGCTCTCGCCGTCGACGGTGAAGCCGCCGCGGGAAACGTTGATATCCGGCGGCAGGACCTTGATGCCAATCCGCTGACATTCTGACGTATATTCGATAACTTTTGCGGTGTTATCCAAAACGCTGGTCAGCAGCGCGGCCATAAATTCATGCGGATAATGGCATTTTAAATAGGCCGTCTGGAATGCGACGTAGGCGTAACAGGCCGCGTGAGACTTGTTGAACGCGTAGGACGCAAAGCTGATCATATCATCGTAGATCTGGTTGGCAACGCTTTCAGGGATACCGTTTTTGACACAGCCAGCGCACTCTTTGCCCGGCTCGGTGCAGCCATGGACAAAATGTTCACGCTCGGCTTCCATGACCTTGAGTTTTTTCTTGCTCATGGCGCGGCGGACGTTATCGGCCTGGCCGAAGCTGAAGCCTGCCAGTTCACGGCAGATCTGCATGACCTGCTCCTGATAAATAACGACGCCGTTGGTGACATCGACAATATGCGCCATCTGCGGGGTCTGGTAGACGACCTTGGATGGGTCCTTGCGGTTGCGCAGATAGGTAGGGATGGAGTCCATCGGGCCGGGGCGGTAGAGCGAGATCAGGGCGATGACATCTTCAAGGTTTTTCGGGCGCATGCTCATCAGCACCTGGGTCATGCCGGTGGATTCAAGCTGGAAGATGCCCTCGGTCTCGCCGCGGGTCAGCATTTCGTAGGTGGCGGGGTCGTCGTAGTCGATGTTCGCCACGCGGAAATCGGGATCTTTGGTGCGGCGGACGGCCATTTCGGTATCGTGGATGACGGTCAGGGTGCGCAGACCCAGGAAGTCCATCTTGAGCAGGCCAAGGCGCTCGATCTCGACCATGTTGAACTGGGTCACGGGCAGGCCGTCGTTGGTGGACAGCGGCACATACTCGGTGGCCGGTTCACGCGTAATGACGACACCGGCGGCATGGGTGGACGCATGGCGCGGCATGCCCTCGACTTTTAACGAGGTGTCGATGAGTTCGTGCACCTGGCTGTCGGCATCGTAGAGAGCCTTTAGGTCGGGGCTGACTTCCAACGCTTTTTTCAGCGTCATCTTCAGCTCCATCGGGATAAGCTTAGCCACGCGATCCACGTCCTGATAGCTCATGCCCATGACGCGGCCCACATCGCGCACAGCGGCGCGGGCGGCCATCGTACCAAAGGTGACGATCTGGGCAACATGGTCGCGGCCGTACTTCTCGTTGACGTAGTCAATGACTTCCTGGCGGCGCTCATAGCAGAAATCGACGTCAAAGTCGGGCATCGAGACACGCTCGGGGTTCAGGAAGCGTTCAAAAATCAGGTTGTAGCGGATAGGGTCGATATCGGTGATGCCGACGCAGTAGGCGGCCAGGCTGCCCGCGCCGGAACCACGCCCGGGGCCAACGGGAATATCGCGGCTTTTGGCGTAGTTGATGAAGTCATAAACGATGAGGTAGTAGTTCGTGTAGCCCATCGTTTTGACGACGTTGATCTCGTAGGAAAGGCGTTCCTTCAGCGCGTCGGTGACTTTGCCGGGGTAGCGGCGTTCAAGGCCCTCCCAGCAGAGTTTCTCGAAGTATGCCTGGTTCTCCATGCCATCGGGAGCCTTAAAGTACGGCAGCTTGGTCTCGCCGAAGGTGAACTCGAAGTTGCACTGCTCGGCAATTTTATTGGTGTTCTCGCAGGCTTCGGGTACCATCGAGAAGAGGTCGTACATCTCATCGGTGCTTTTGAGGTAGAACTCGTCGGTCTGGAACTCCATGCGGTCGGCGTCGGCGATGGTCTTGCCGGTCTGGATGCAGAGCAGGATGCTTTGCATCTTGGCGTCCTCTTTGGTGATGTAGTGGGCGTCGTTGGTGGCGGCCATCGGGATGCCGGTCTCACGTGCCAGACGGATGAGCTGCGGCAGCACGACTTGATCCTCTTCAAGGCCATGGTCCTGCAACTCAATATAGTAGTTGCCCTCGCCAAACAGGTCGCGGTAGTAAAGGGCGGCCTGTTTGGCGCGCTCATAGTCCCCTGCCAGGATTGCCTGCGGGATCTCGCCCGCCAGGCAGGCGGACAGGCAGATGAGGCCCTCGTGATACTGCTCGAGTAGGTCCTTGTCGATGCGGGGCTTGGAGTAGAAACCCTCAGTAAAGCCGGCGGAGACCATCTTGATCAGGTTTTTGTAGCCTGTCTCGTTTTTGCAGAGCAAAATCAGGTGGTTATTGCCGTCGATGCGGTTGACCTTGTCAAAACGGGTGCGGGTCGCCACGTAGACTTCGCAGCCGATGATGGGCTTGATGCCCGCAGCCTTGGCAGCATCAAAAAACGCCACGCAGCCGTACATAACGCCGTGGTCGGTGATGGCGCAGGCCGTCTGCCCCATCGCCTTGATGTGGTCAAACAGGCGGTCAATACGGCAGGCACCGTCCAGCAGGCTGTACTCGGTATGCACATGCAGGTGGGTAAATTGTCTTTGGGTGGTTTCAGGCATGGTCAGTTTTCCTTAGTGTTCTCGGGCGTTTCCGGGGCGGCGGTCTCGTCCAGGCGGCGGGCAGCCTCCTGGATGCGCTTTAGGCGGTGGGACAGCCCTGCTTTGCTGACAGGCGGGTCAAATTTCTGGGCCAGCTTGGCCAGGGGCAGATCGGGGTACTGCATCCGCAGTTTGGCGGTCAGGCGCAGGTTTTCGGGCAGGGTGTTCATCGCGCCAGCCTGCTGCAATTTTTCAATCGCCAGCTGTACCTGCACGGCGGCTTGGACGCTTTTGCCCAGGTTGGCGGTCTCGCAGTTAGAAAGACGGTTGGTCTTGTTGCGCATATCGTTGTACATGCGCTGGTCCATAATGCGCATGGCGGCGTTGCCTGCGCCCATAAAGGTGAGCAGGTCCTCGATATGGTCGGCCGATTTGATGTAGACCGTGTTGGCCCCCTTGCGCAAGGCACGGTGGGGGTTAAAGTCATGCTCGGCCAGCATGGCCTCCAGCTGCTGCGAGAGGTAGTGCCGGGTGGAGAGGAACTCTAAGTTATAGCTCTTCTCGGGGTCAGTCATCGTGCCGCAGCAAAGGAACGCCGTGGCGATGAAGGACTGCACGCAGTGCTGGCACTTGAAATTTTCCGGCCGGATGCGCAGAGTCGGCTCCTTGCCGGTGTGGCCGAAGAGGTCAAGCAGCCGTTCGACCTCGACAACATCCTTGACGCTGAACTCAAACACCGGGCCGGTGGGGCGCTCTTTGCGCAGCACATCCCCCCGGATGCCGCAGCGGCGGTACAGCTTTTGGGCAAAGGCGGCAACACCCTCGTTCTCGGTTTGCAGGACGATGCCGCGGTCATCAAAGTATTTACCAAAACAGGCCACCGCGTAGGCGGCGGCCACAGAACAGCATGGTTTGGAGATCCGATGGCGAAGGATCTCATTTTTTACATCTTGTGAGAAGCTCATAAAACTCCTGATAAAGCGTAAATTTTATTGTATTATAAGGTGCGCTTGGCGTCACGGTGCTGGACGCTGGGGGTATAGCCCAGCTTTTGGCAGAACTCGCCGATCTTGCGTGCAAAGGTGATGGAACGGTGCTTGCCGCCAGTGCAGCCGACTGCGATCATCAGCTGGCTTTTGCCCTCTTTGACATAGAGCGGCAGCGCATATTCAAGCATATGCTCATAGCGGCGCAGCAGCTCCTGGGATTCTGGTGCAGCCATGACGTAGTCGACGACAGATTGGTCAAGGCCGGTGAGGTTTTTCAGCTCCGGCACATAGAACGGGTTGGGCAGGCAGCGGACATCGAGCACGAGGTCGGCCTCCTGCGGCAGACCGTACTTGAAGCCGAACGATACTACCGTAAGGGCCATCGGGCTTTCGCCGTGGTCCAGAAACAGGCTGCACACACGCTCTTTGTTCTGGGCGGTGTTGAGCAGCGAAGTGTCGATGACATACTGCGCGCGGGCCCGCAGCGGTTGCAGCAGGCGGCGCTCCCGGGCAATGGCCTCGGTGATGGGCAGCTTTTCGGCAATGGTGATGGGGTGCTGGCGGCGCGTTTCCTTGTAGCGGCGCTGAATGACGGCGTCGTTGGCATCGAGGAACAGGATCTCATACTCAAACTGTTTGGCATCGAGGTCGGAAAGTGCCTGCTCGAGCTGCTCGCTGCTGCGCACACCGCGCACGTCCATGACAACGGCGACGCGGTTGAGCTGGTTTTCGCCTTGCAGGGCAAAGTCCACGATACGGGGCAGCAGCGCCACCGGGATATTATCAATGCAGAAAAAGCCGATATCCTCCAGTGCGTTGACAGCCATGGATTTGCCCGCGCCGGAAAGGCCCGTAACGATCACAAATTTCATTTTCTCTCCCCTGCCCCTCTTATTTTACCACGCGAATCTCCCGTTCCAGCGTGTAGCCGGTTTTTTGCAGCACAATGGCCTTGACCTGGTCAGTCAGGCGGACAACGTCGGCACAGGTCGCACCGCCGCGGTTGATGACAAAGCCGCAGTGCTTCTCGCTGATCTGCGCGCCGCCCACGGCAAAGCCGCGCAGGCCGCAGTCCTCGATCAGCTTGCCGGCAAAGGCCCCCTGCGGACGCTTGAAGGTGCTGCCCGCACTGGGCCATTCCAGCGGCTGCTTGTCTTTGCGGCGCTGCAAATAATCCTGCATCTCGGCCAGAATTGCGGCACTGTCTCCGGGCTGCAAGCGCACTGTGGCCGAAAGGATGCACCAGTCGGGGTGCTGCTCAAACAGGCTGGTGCGGTAGCCAAGCGCCAGTTCGGCGGCAGGCAGCGTGCGCTCGGCAAGGTCGCTGTCCAAAAAGGTCACGCTTTCGAGCACGTCCTTCATCTCGCCGCCGTAGGCACCGGCGTTCATGTAAACGGCACCGCCGAGGGTCCCGGGGATGCCGCAGGCAAAGGCCAGGCCCGCAAGGCCCTGCTGCTGGGCCGCAGCGCAAAGCCGCCCCAGCGTAAGGCCCGCACCTGCGGTAAGGCAGGTGGAACCATCAGGCTGTGCTTGGGCCGTGGGACCGAAGTTCAGCCCGCGCAGGTCAACGACCGCGCCGTCGTAGCCTTCATCGGCAAACAGCGTGTTGGAGCCGTTGCCCAACAGGTAGACGCGCGCACCGTTTGCCCGGCAGAGCGCCAGCGTTCTGCGCAGCTGGGCCGCATCTTTGGGCGTACACCAGAACACCGCCGGGCCGCCGATTTGGAAGGTGGTATGGGCGGCCAATGGCTCCTGCTCCGAAAAGGGCAAGGCGTTTTGCTGCAAGGCGCAGCGCAGGGTTTCGATGGTTTGCTGCTGCATGGTTCCTCCCGGTGAATGGCAAAATCAGATAGAGTTCTCGAGCACGGCGGCACCGATGACGCCGGCATCGTTGTGCAGGGTGCAGGCAACGATCTTGGGGAACTTGCCGGTCGTGATGTTCTTGGTCTCGTTCTCGGCATAGGCGCGGACGGGGGCCAGCAGGGTTTCGCCCTGGTTGGAAACACCGCCGCCGATGCAGATGATCTCCGGCTCAAAGGTGTTGATCACGTTGGCGATACCGACGCCGACGTACTCGATCCAGCTGTCAACAACAGCCTTGGCGACAGCGTCACCCTTGGCGGCAGCGTCGAAGGAGAGCTTTGCGTTGACATGGTCGATGTCGGGGGTCATCTTCCACATGATAGACTCTTTATGGGCCTGCATGGCAGCCTTGGTCTCGCGGGTCAGGGCGCTGGCAGAAGCGTAACGCTCCCAGCAGCCTTTGCGGCCGCAGGTGCACTGGATGCCGTCCTTGACGATGACATTGTGGCCCATCTCACCGGCGGCGAAGTTGAAGCCGCGCAGGATCTTGCCACCCAGGATGATACCGCTGCCGATGCCGGTGCCCAGGGTAATGACGACGGCATCGTTATAGCCCTTGGCACCGCCTGCAATGTACTCGCCGTAGGCGGCGGCGTTGGCATCGTTCTCGACATAGACCTTGCAGCCAAGCAGGGCTTCGAGGTCGGGGCCAAGGTTCCAGTCATAATAGCCGAAGTTGGTGTTGAAGCCCACAAAACCGGTGGTGAAGTTGACGCTGCCCGGCGTGCCGATGCCTACATATTTTACGTCGGCAAAATCGACCTTATTCTCCTTGGCAACAGTGCGGCACAGATCCGCCATAGCCTTTTCGAGATCCTCGGCCGGGCGCGGCAGGCGGGTCGCCCAGGTAACTTTGCCGACAATTTTGTAGGATTCGTCCACCAGACCGGCGGTCATTGTGGTGCCGCCCAGGTCAATGCCAATGGTATACTTGCTCATAACAAAAGGCCTCCAATTTCTTCAGCACAGGCTTTGCCGTGCAGTTTTAATTCTTTTACCAGGTTTTGGGTCGTCGCGTTTACGATGAGTTCCTCGGGGAATTGCATCTCCTCCAGCATGGCGTACAGGGCTTTCAGGCCGCTGCGCAGCTGCCAGGTGCTGTGGGCATCACTGTCCACGGCGATGCGGCAGCCGTTTTGCAGGCAGGCGGCCAGCAGGGCTTTCATGTTGGGGATACCGTCCTTGCGGACATTGAACGAATTGCCGTTGAGTTCCACCACTTTGTGGTTGGCGGCAAATGCCTTGGTGACAAGGTCATAATCATAGCGGTAGTTTTCCTGCTCGGAATGGCCGATGCAGTCCACATAGGGGTTTTCGGCCACAGCCAGCCAGATGCGGTTGGCTTCCTTGCGGGTCAGCAGACCCGGCACGCAGGGGCTGTGGATGGACGCGACCACCCAGTCCTGATACGCTAGGATGCGCGGCGGCAGGTCAAGATGACCCTTGGTGTCCACGACGTTGGCCTCGGCCCCGTAGAGCATGATGACATCGCCAATCGTGCGGGGCAAGGCGGTGGGGTTTTCAAAATGCCAGCGGTGCGGGGCATCCGGCATGGCGGGCGCGTGGTCGGTGATGGCAAGCGCACGGTAGCCGCAGTCTTTGGCGGCAGCGGCCATCTCGTCCAGCGTGTGGTAGGCGTGGGTGGCGCACAGGGTGTGGGTGTGCAGGTCTGCGATCAATTGCATGGGGTGGTTGTCCTTCTTTGTTTTATGCTTCGCTTATTTCAGGTTGTCGTCAGTATTCAGGCCCAGCTGCGTCAGCAGTTCCTTGGCGGCGTTGTAGCCCATCTCTTTCTGACGGTTGTTGATGGCCGCGGTCTCGATGATGACAGCCAGGTTACGGCCGGGCATGACGGGAATGAGCATCTTGGGTACCTTGACGCCGAGGATATCGGTGTATTCGGTCTCAAGGCCGGTGCGGTCGTAGTTCTTGGTACGGTCCCAGGGCTCGAGCTGGACGACCATTTCGACCTCAACGCTCGAACGGACCGAGCCGATACCGAACACGCGGGCCACGTTAACAATGCCAATGCCGCGCAGTTCAATAAAATGGCGGATGTTTTCTGGCGCGGTGCCGAGAATTTCTTTGTAGGAGATGCGGCGCAGCTCGACGGCATCATCAGCGATCAGGCGGTGGCCGCGCTTGACCAGTTCAATGGCGGTCTCGCTTTTGCCGACGCCGGAATCGCCCAGAATGAGGATACCCTCGCCGTACACTTCCACCAACACACCGTGACGGGTGATGCGGGGAGCCAGCTCTTTGTTCAGCGTCGTGATGAGCATGCCCATCAGGGCGGAGGTCATCTCGGTAGACATGAGCAGCGGCACGCCGTACTGTTTGGCGTACTGCATCATCTCCGAAAGCGGCTGCATGCCGCGGCTTAAAATAACGGCAGGCGGCTGGAACGAGAACAGTTTTTCCAGATGCGTGTTGCGCAGCGAGGTGGATAGTTCTTCGAGGTAGGACATCTCGGTCAAGCCGATGATCTGCACACGCTTATTATCGAAATTTTCGTAATAACCGGCCAGCAAGATGCCCGGGCGGTAGACCTCGGTCGCCGTGACCATGACTTTTTCCAGTTCACAGGGGGTATACGCGACGGTCAGATTGGCTTCTTGCGCCAGTTTTGCCAGAGAGACAGAGAACTCAGACATGCAGGGACGCCCCTTTCCATACTTCCTGTTTTTCCGGGCGCACAGGTACAGCGGCCCGGTACACATACTTACTTTGTATTATACCGTACCTGTGGATTTTTGTACAGGGTAGTATGATAAAAAAATGTCCGCTGTTTTTGGTGGAAACAGCGAACATGGTTTTTACTGGAAGATGACCTGCTTTTGCTCTCGCAGCCAGCGCTGGAGCCAGAGCAGGGCTTCGGCGGCAGCATAGGTGGCCAGCAGGTAGACGCAGAACAAAATTGCCGTATCGCGGCGGGATAGTGCAGCCAGGTCAAACCCGCGCACCAGGCGCTGGATGAGCACATGATGCACGAGGAACACCGCGTAGGAGAGTTTGGCTGCCTTGGCGCAGACGGCGCGCGGCAGCGGCTTATCCATCAGCGGGGCCGCCACAGCGGCCAGCGCGATAAAAACGAAAGCGCCGAACATAGCGCAAAGCTGCTTTTCGTCGACCGGCAGATTGATCAGCCCTAATACAAGCAGCGGTGCCAGAATGGCCTTTACCTGGTCTTTCAGCGTTAAAAAGGTCATGCCAAAGAGAAATTCCGGGATATGTACAGCCACAAGGCCAGCATCCCAGCCGTGCATGTGGATGGGGATGCAGACGGCCAGCGTCACGGCCCAGGTCAGCAGCGGGGATCTGCGCAGCGCCCGCTGCAGCAACGGGAACAGCAGATACAAAAAGAGGATGCTGCCCAAGAACCACTCGCCCACGCAGGCAAAATCCATGCCGACCCAACCAGCGGCAACGGCGAAGTTGTCGAGTCCCAAAAAGGTCAGCACCAGTGTGACCGTTTTGGCCCCGGCATAGTACCCGGGCTGGCTGATGAACCGGATGGAAAAGCAGACGACCCAGGCAAGCCAGAACAGCGGATATACCGCTTTGGCGCGTTTTTTGTAAAACTGCCAGGGGCTTTGCTCGGGCGGAGTGGTCAGCGCAAGCGATGCGCCCGACACGATGAAAAAGAGCGACGAGCCGAAATCCCCCAGGTAAATGCCCTGCACCAGCGTGCTGGTGAACAGCTTGTGCGGCAGGGTGAAGTACCCGGTGACGGTGGCGTTGAAGTGGACGATCAAGATGCTGGCAAGAGCCACGGCTCGGATCAGGTCCAGATAAAACAGGCGTTGCTTTTTGATAAGGCTCTCCCCTTTTATTGCTTGAATTTGTGTTTGACGAGCCGCCCGAGCTGTTTGGCTACAGCCCCCGGGTCGGCGGCCTGCCGGTAGTACAGGGCCAGCTGGTCGGCGGCGGCAGCAGCCCCGGCGGCGGTGGTAAAGCTGGCGCTGATAAAGCCGTTCTGCTGGGCTTTCAGCGGCAGCAGCCAGGCATCTGCCGGGGTGGTGATGGCGGGCAGCGTGTCACCGTCCGCCACGGCGGCCAGACGCACAAGTGCCCAGCCGCAGGCCGGGGCCGGGGGCGGATTTTGTCCCAGCGGCACACGGACCCTCCCCTGCAAAGCGGGGCGCGCAGCCTGCCAGTCTGCATTGCGGCTAAGCTGTGCGGCGGGCCAAAGCGGCACGGCAGGGCTTACAACGCCCAGCATCGGCTCCCGGGCAAACAGGGCGGCGGCCTGAAATATGGCCTCATCCGCCATGCGGGCGGCTTCGCGGTTATACCAGGCGGTGACAGGGTCGCTTTCGGGCATCGGCAGATGCAGCAGGGCCAGCCCCTGGGCCTGTAATTCGGGTGGGGTCTCGGCCGGGACGGCATCGGACAGGACGTACTGCCAGTGCAGTTCCCCCGCCAGTGCATCCAGCGGCTGGCGCTGCAAAAGTGCGGCCAGCAGCAGGTCTACGGGGTAGTTGGTCGCCTGCTTTACGTAGTCGTACAATGCGCGGGCCGCAGTGCCGTCGGTGCGGCGCAGCTCGTCCGCGCAGGGCGTAAAGAAGCTGCGGCGCTTAAAAAACGGGCAGCCGCGGTTTGCGAGCAGCTCCCACGGGCAGGCCATAATGGGATTAACAAAAGTTTCTTTCAAATCCTGCGTATTTACGTAGGAATCCCAGCGGTAGTCGAGATTGGCAAAGTGCGTGGTGAATCGCGTTTCATGGTTGGCGATGGACTCTTCATAGCTTTTTGGCAGCGGCATTTCCTGCCAATACCGCCAGAAATCGTTACTGCCGAGCAGCGGCGCGCGCACAGCCAGAAAGTGGGATTGCAGGTGTTCCGGCACTTCCCCGCTGCGCCCACCGAAGCGGCGGCTTTTCATCGCGTAGTGGCGCGTCAAGCCCCAAAAGGCCAGCTCGGGGCGGGCTTCCATCGCGGTGAACATCGGGGCCAGCGAACAGACAGGGCCCGCGAGCGTGAAGTTCATCAGCACAAGTTCATCATAGTTTGCCAGCCGTTCACGGCCGATCTCGGCAAGCGCTTCTTTGTACGCGCCCACGTCAAGGCCGGTATTTTCCCGCTCACGGCAGGCCAGCGTGACGGCGGCGGCCCAGGCGCGGTCCGCCGGGCGCAGCGTGCCGTTGGAGATAAAAAACACCTCGCCATAGCGGGCCATGGCCTCGACGGCCAGGCGGCAGGCGGTGTCGATCTGGCCGAGGGGGTCGTAATGGAAATAAACGATCAGCCGTTTCATAGGTGTCAATCCTCGTACGGGCCGTGGTGGGGGCCGAAGATGGCGCGCTTGGTGGTGATGATGCCTTTATAGGCAGACTCGGGCAGGTTATCCCGCAGCCAGTTGCGGGCGTGACGGCGGCGGCTGTTGGCGTACGGGCCGTAGGTACCAAACAGGTGGCGCTTGGCCGCAAAGCCGGTAGCGGCGCCGGAAGCCCCCCAGAAGGTGGTGCAGTCAAACACGCGGGCCAGCGGGCGGATCATGCCGGTGGCGTAGGCCTGCATGGTGTCGTTCCGGGTCACGGCGTAGTCGCGGCTCATGACAGCAGCCGGGTAGTAACCGGCTGCCTGCGCAACGAACGGATAGACACGCTCGATCGCATGGCTGATAGTGCCGTCCTGGGGCAGCGGCTCGGGCGGGAAATCCGTATGCTGCCAGCCGTGGTCAAACAGCGGGGCCAGTGCTTTGGGACGGAACCAGAACACACTGCCATAGGGCGCAATGGGCGATTCCTCGCCCGCGATGGGTACATCGAGTTTGAGCGTTTCCTTGAGCAGCTTTTTCGTGTTCTCGAAATTGGGGCCCCAGCCGCCGGAACACATGTTCATAAAATACAGTCCATGCGCGGGGAACGGCGGGCAGAGGATGCCGAGGTAGGGGTCGTTTTCGAACTCGCACAGCACATTGAGCACATGGGCGGCGTTTTTGCAGACATTCTCGTTGCAGACATAGCCGAAGCTGGCACCCACGCTGCCGGGCTTGGTCTGGATGGCCTTTTTGTCGTGCATGAAGCAGGCGTAGTCATACCCGCGCAGCTGCGGGGCCAGATCGCAGAGGAACGCGCCGACATCGCGGCCGCGGTTTTCCACCACCGTGACGGTGACGCTGTGCAGCGGCAGGGCAGCAAAGGCTTTTTCGATCTCGGCCTTTTTGCCGGGCTCGTTCGTCGAGATGAACACATCGGTCTCCGGCGGGAACTTGGCGGCAAAGGCCATGCTCTGGTCGAGCATATCCATAAAATAGAGGTGCATCGCCAGGGCGATCTTGCGGTTGGCGCGGATCTCTTCGGCCTGGGCCTTGTTTTGCACCGTGGGTGGGATGATGCGCGTCAGCCCCAGATTGCGGGTGAACTCATGCGGGTGCATGGTGCGGATCATGTTTTTCCAGATGAGGTCGAGCGGGTAGTCGGTCTCATCGCGCAGGTAGGCATACAGCTCCTGCACCGGCTCGCCTGCCGTATCGTTGAGGTAGGCTTCCAGCGTGTGCATAAAGCTGCGGCGCTTAAAAAGCGGGCACTTTTTCTCGCGCAGCAGTTTCGTCGGGCAGACCAGCAGCGGATAGTCGGTAAAGTCTTTGAGGTCGTCGGTCTTGACATAGACGTCCCACTTGAAGCCGCGATCCTCGAACTGCTTGGTAAAGACGGCCTCGTACCGCTGAACGGAATCGTTATAGTCGGCGATCATGGGCATGTTATCCCAATACTGCTGCAGCTCCGGGCTTTGGACAAAGCGCTGGCGGTAGACGATGAAGTGCGACTGGATGTGCACCGGCAGATAATTATAAATGTGCTTGCCCTTGAACGGGTTGGATTTGGCACCGTGATGCAGGGACAGGCCCCAGAAATCCAGGTCCTGATTTTCGGCCATGGCGTCAAACATCTCTTGCAGGGGGCGTACGGGGCCCATCAGGGTGGAGTTGGTCATGACGATCTCGTCAAACTCAGAGAGCTTCTCCCACCCGTAGGAATCCAGCGCAGTCTTGTAGGCCCAGACGTCGAGGCCCTTATTCTCGCGCACAATGATGTTCCCGGTAAACTGCGAGAACGCGGCGCGGCCCTGTGCGCTGAGCTTGCCGTTGCAGACCACGACCAGTTCGGTCAGGTTTTTTGCCAGATCTGCGAGGTAGTAGGTAATAAATTCATCTACATCGCCGTTTTTCTCGTAGAAGAAGAAAATGCCCAATCGTTTCATAGCTGATCCTTTTTGAGAATTTGTTTGATTTTGGTCGCGTCGCCCCAGGTGCCGGGGCTGTCATACGGGCGGTCCGGGAAGGCACCGTAGTCCAGCTTGATCTTGTAGTTTTTATCGCGCAGGAACTGCTCGACCCGATCGGCCAAGCTGCGCGGCTCACCGGTGCAGACATTGATGATGCCGTTGATTTCCTCCTGCACGCTGGCGGCGACGATCATGTTGGCAAGCTCGTCCACGTCGATAAAATCATAGAGGTTTTTGCCGCTGGTGAACGGGAAGGTCTTTTTGCCGTCCAGCTCGGCTTGGGCCAGCTTGGCAAAGATCGAGCTGCCGTGGGCTTCATCGCCGGTGATATAGTACGCGCGCAGCCAGTGCAGCTTGCAGGGGCCGCCGTCCAGCGAGAGCATCAGGCTTTGGCGCAGCGCGTTTTTGGCGATGCCATACTGGCTCTGCGGTTTGCAGGGGGTGCTTTCGTTGATGGCACCCTCCCAGTAGCCGACTTCGTGCATCGTGCCCATGACGCTTAGATCTTGTAAGCCGCCTGCAACAAGGTCGTTGAGGAATGTGACGTGGGCGGACAGATCACGCATATGCGCCGGGGAGTTGTGGCGGAAGCCATCGCGCCAGGCCAGGTGAATGCAGATATCCGGGCTGCCGACCTTGCGATAAATCTCCCTGTCCCCGCTGAAGATCGGCACATCGCAGAACTCTGCCCGTTCATCCACACCTTTGAACGAGAAGTCTGACGCGATGACCTTATAGCCGCGATCCAGCGCATTTTTTACAACGTGTCGGCCGATATACCCGGCCGCGCCGGTAACCAGAATCGTTTTCATGGCAGTTCCCTCCTGCGGTTTTGGGGGCGGTTGGCCCACAGCTCATACAGGCGTTGCAGCCGCAGATCATACAGCAGCAAAGCGCCGATTTGTTTTTTATTGGGCCCAGCATTTTGCCAGGGCGGCGCAGCCGGGTATTGGCCCAATACCCCGCGCAGCGTGCGCCAGCCGTAACGGCGCAATGCACCAGGGGCATTGGCGTCCGCGAACTGGTGCATCAGAAAGGTCACAGCCTGTGCGCGGCGGTCGTTCCACGCGGCGGGGCGGGCTGCTTCGGGGCAGCGGGCCCGGATGGCCTGGTACTCGGCCGCCATCCAGCGATCCAGCACTTTGATGCGCCCCTGCACGGCCTGCACGGTCTGGCACTGCGAGGTGCTTTGCCCGCTTTCAAAATGGCGGTAGACAGGCTGCGGCAGGTAGTACACTTTGTCGGTGCGGGCGTAGAGTGCAGCGTTGAAGAGGAAATCCTCAAGCCCGAAGCGGCAGTGCTCGTCAAAACGCAGCCCGCCGATGGCGGCGCGGCGGTAGAGGGCGTTCCAGACAAACTGCGGACCGCTGTTTTGCAAAAATCGGCGGTAGTCGCCGTCCGCGGCCAGATCGCACGCCGTGCCCGCCGGGTGGGGCTGCACAGTCTCGGTGCCGTTCGGGCCGACATGCACAAGCTCGTAATCGGCGCGGACGATGTCGGCACCGGTATCCTCGGCTTTTTGCAGCAGCAGGGCCAGCGCGCCGGGCAGCAGCAGGTCGTCGTCGTCGCAAAAGGTCACATAGACGCCCTCGGCTGCCGATAAACCGCGGTTGCGCGCTGCACAGATGCCTGCGTTTTTCTGGGTGATGACCTGCACGCGGTCGTCCCGCTGGGCCAGGTCGTGGCAAAGGCCAGGGGTGGCATCGGTGGAGCCATCGTCCACAAGCAGCACTTCCAGCCCGGCGATATCCTGGGTAAGAATGGACTGCACCGCAGCCCGCAGGGTGGATGCCGCATTGTAGATGGGCACGATAACACTGATACGCGGCGGCATAACGTCCTGCACTCCTTTCACGATTTGTTTTTTAGTCGGGCATACAGCCGGTCATAGGGCAGCGGCAGCGGGGCCAGCCGCTTTAAAAAGCCGATCTTCCACCGTGCAGCGGAAAAATCCCGCCCGGCCTGCCTGGCATGGGTGAGGTAGTACCCCGCTTTGCGCGGCGCGGCCAGCGGGTAAACGCCGCCATCCTCGACGGTCAGATCACCCAGCAGGGCGGTCTCCCCCGCCGTGGGCTGGCCGACCAGGCGCAGAAACGGCGCAATAGCGGCTGCGGGCGGGATGGTGAGAGCCTGCAAAAACGACGCCTGCCAGCTTTCGGCAAAGCGCAGTGCACCCTGCTGCAAAGCGGCCAGCAGCGCAGTGGGCTGCTGTGGGGCCTGCCGGACGGTGATGTCCTGGGCGGTTTGGGTGTAGCCGAGGGTTGCGCCGACATCCTCAGAAATCAAGCGTTCGAGCATCGGCTGGCCCGCCCAGTAAAGCAGCGGCGCGGGCTGGCCGTCAAACAGAAAGACGGCAGTCTCCACTTCGCTGAGCCGCCCACGCAGGCGGTCGTCACAAGAAAGCTGGCAGCCGTGCAGCGTGATGCCGCACAAAGCTTGCAGCAGTATCTGGGTCGTACCGCCGCTGCCGATATCCACAAGGATATCCCCTGCCCGCAGGTTTTGCCGGGCAAGGTAGGCGGATACGGCGTCAGCATCCGCGGGGGGTGCCAGCGTTTGCAGAAGGCTGCGGGCGGTATCGGGGGCATGCTTCAAATCATACGATTCAGCCTGCTGTTCCGGCGGGCAGGCGGTGCCGCAGTAAGCGGCGATCTGTGCACCGGTAAGCGATTGGCGCGGCAGGGCGGTCAGCAGTAAGTCCCACTGCTTTTGCGCCAGCAGCAGCGGGCAAAGGCTGCGGCGGGATACCTGCAGGTAGGCAGTGGCTTCGCCAGGGTAAAGCAGCGCGTAGACCTGGCGCATCAGGTACATATCTCGTGCGAGGAAGAAAAGTCTGGCCCCGGGGTGCTGCTGTGCCTGCGCGTACAGCCACTGGCAGTACGCTACGGCCAAAGGACCAAGCACCGAGAAGCCGTAGGCTTCGGCGCTGGAAAAACGCGGCAGACGGTTGGCGGTGAACGCAGCCACTGCACCGGCGGGCAAGCCTTCGCGCGGCAGCTCCTGCGTTGGCAGGTGCCAGGCACGGATGCCGCCGAGAGCAGCCCCAGCCACATCGGCACGCCAGCTGTCCCCAATGAAAAGAACATCCTGCGCGCGGGTGTTCGTCTCACGCAAGAAGACCCCGAACAGCTTGCCGCTGCGCTTTTGCACGCCGTAATCTGCCGAGACAAAACCGCCGTCCAGAAATGTGTAGCCGCATTTTTGCAGCATGGCATCCAACTGGGCTTTGGGCAGATACATGTCGGAGATGTAGTAGATTCGCTTGCCCTGCGCATGCAGTGCACGGGCCGCTTGCAGCACCGGCAGGTTGGGCACGGCACAGGCAAGCTCGGCGGCGCGCTCAGCCGCCGGGTCATAGCCTGCCATGCAGGGGCGGGTGTAGATATCAGCAAGCGTCACTTCCCCCCTTTTGGCGGCGCGGGCCTCGGTTTCGGCCCGGGTGCGGGCTTTGGCGAAATCCGCGCCCAGCATCGCAAACAGGTCGGTGGGGCGGGCCGCATCGCGCTTGATGAGCGTATCAAGCACATCAAAGGCCACCACCGGGTACGGCGCAGCCTTGTGCAGAAGCGTTTCAGTCAGTTTCATGGCAGCATGGGTATCTCAGGGGCAAAACGCACCCCGGCGAAGAATCCTTTCCATATGATGCCGATGCGCCAGGCCTTGCGGCCCTGCGGACTGCGCAGCACCTGTACGGTGTGCCAGGCATCTTTTGCCAGCAGCCACAGCCAGCCGCGCACCCCTTCGCGCCGGTAAAGTACCACGTCATTGCGGTAAAAATAGCGGTAGCGCTCCCACCGGGCGGGCACATCGGCGGCAATGTTCACAATGCCGGGATTCTGCATCGCGTGTACGACCCGACTGGCCGGGATGACGTAACAGGGCTGCGCCCGGGAAATACGGCGGGTGTACTCCCAATCGTCGGACCAGATGAAAAACTCGGCGATGGGCAGGCCATAGCGGCGCACAGTCTCGGTGCGCAGAAACAGCGAGACAAAGCTTGCCATGACCGCCGGGATGCGCGCACCGTCAAAGCTTGGCAGGTCTTTATAGGGCGTTACGCGCTGCAAATTCATCGGCTGGTCGGTGCCGTCCGTGGCAAGGGCGCGACCGGAAAGCCAGCCGTACCGGCCGTGCAGATCACGGTCAGCCTGCAAAAATTCTGCCAGCGCCGTGGGGGTGGGCAGTGTGTCATCGTCCATAAGCCAGAGGGCGTCGTACCCGGCGAGGGCGGCTTCCCGCACGCCGTAGGCAAAGCCCCCTGCCCCGCCCAGGTTTTTGCCGGTGTTGCGGTAGACAAGGTTGGGCAGCGTCATGGCGGCTACGGCTTCGGCGGTGCCGTCGGTGCTGGCGTTATCAATGAGAAAGATCGTAAGCCCCGGCGCGGTCTGGGAGGTGAGCGCTGCCAGGCATTGGCGCAGCAGCGCCAGACGGTTATAGGTCACGACCACCGCGGCGGTCCGTAATGATTCAGTCATCTTTTTTCGGGAAAAATTTTCGTTTCAGGAACTGGGTGCCCTTGTGCAGCCAGTTCTGGTGTTCCATATAGACGATATCGAGTTCTTCGTAACTGATGTTGTTGGTGATGAGCCAGGCATCGAGCAACCGTTCGCTGACAAAGCCGAACACGCGGCGGTCGTTGGTGGAGTAGCCGGTCATGTCCAGCTCACGCTCAAGCTCAAACAGGATGTCGAACAGCCAGGTGCAGTAGTGCTGCAGCAGTTCCCGCTTCATCACGAACATATTAAAATGGTGCCCGTGTGTTTTGGACATGTACATGTCGTAGGCGGGCAGATATTCCGGGCATTTGCGCTCGATAATGGCACGGGTGACAGCCAGATCCTGTTTGTGGTGGGCGTGGATGTACTGGGTGTAGTTGGTCTCGATAAAATAGTGGCGCTCTTTGGGCAGCACCACGTTGGTGGTGGCCAGGATGGCGCAAAGTTCCTCGTGGCTGATGACGCGGCGCTTTTTGGCATCGAAGATGCTTTTTTTGCGGCTGGCGAAGTAGCGGCGGTAATGCACGATGCCGATATAATCGGCATCAATGTTGTGCGCCGCCCAGTACAGGCCGGTCAGCTCGCAGAAATTGGCGTTGCGCTCTGAGATATTCTCGCCCGTGTCATCGCCGATATACCCGCAGGCCGGGTGGATGGCATGGCCCATCTGTACCGGCAGATACATCGGATCGTCCGGCACCCAGTACGGTTTATGCGTTGCTACAATGATCGTTGTCTGCAAAGTGGTCTCCCCGCTTCGTTGCATGCGGCCGGGCGCTGCGCACGCGGCCTTTCCCTATTTCTATACTTTCTACTTCCTATACTGATACTAAAAACATAGTATAGCGCATTTTGGGCGGAATACAAGTTACAGAACGGTTAAGTTTTTTGCGCGGGCGGCTCAGGCGTCCTCCGTCTCGAAGGATTCCTGCTCTTCGGCCAGTTTTTCCCACTCGTCGTACAGCTCCTGCTGGTGGAAGCGGGTGTCGTCGAGTTCGTCGCACTTATCGCGCAGCAGCAGATGGTCGCGCAGGACTTCGGGGTCGTTGATCTCGTTTTCCAGCTCGACGATGTGTGCGCCGAGTTCTTCGATCTGGGTCTCCACGGCCTTGATGCGGGCGCGGACCTCGGCGCGGCGCTTGCGCTGCTCTTTGCCGTAGGCCTGCTTTTTAACGGTGTCCTCGGCTTTCTGCTGTTCCTGGGTCTTGCCGTTGTCACGGTTTTGCAGCGCAGCAAAGCTCGGGTAGAAGGTTGCCTTGCCGTCCTCGAGATACAGGATCGGGCAGCCAAGCGTCTGCATCAGGTAGCGGTCATGCGTGACGAGCAGCAGCGTGCCGGTGTAGGCGGCCAGCGCCTGGGTCAGACTTTCGCGCATGTAGATGTCCAAGTGGTTGGTAGGCTCGTCCAAAAACATCAGGTTTGGGCGCTCGAGCGCCAGCTCGGCAAAGCGCAGGCGGGCCAGCTCGCCGCCCGAAAGCGCAGCGCAGTCCTTGAACACTTCCTCGCCCCGGTAGCCGAAGCGGGCCAGGTGGCTGCGGACTTCCAGCTCGGTAAAGCGGGGGTACTGGTTCCAGATGGCATCAATGACCCGCCCGGCGCGCTTGGCCTGCTGCTGGGTAAAGATACCCGGCTTGGCACCGCTGCCCAGGCGCACCATGCCGCCAGACGGGCGGCGTTTGCCGTCCAGCACCTGCAAAAGCGTAGACTTGCCGGTGCCGTTGGGGCCAGCGATGACGAGCTTGTCCCCGCGGTGGACCGTGTAGTCGAGCGCGTCGATGAGGGTGCGCTCGCCGATGCGGACCGTGAGGTTTTTCATGATAACGAGTTCGTCGTACGGCTCGATATCATACTCAAAGCGGAAGTTGAGTTCATACGCTTCGGCGGTCGGAGCCTCGACGATCTCGAGTTTTTCCAGCTGCTTACGGCGGCTTTGGGCCATCTTGGTGGTGGAGGCGCGGACGAGGTTGCGGTCGACGTAGTCTTGCAGCTTGGCGGCCTTTTCGACGGCGGCGTCGTGCAGTTTCTGCTGGCGTTCGTCGGCGGCTTCGCGCTGGGGCAGATACGCCGAGTAGTTGCCCCGGTAGGTCTTGATGGTCTTGCCGCGCAGCTCCCAGATGCGGGTGCAGACGGCGTCCAGAAAGTACCGGTCATGGCTGACGACCAGCACCGCGCCGCGGTAGGTCTTGAGGTAATTTTCCAGCCATTCCATCGTTTCAAGGTCCAGATGGTTGGTGGGCTCATCCAAGATCAGCAGATCTGGGCGCTCCAGCAGCAGGCGGGCCAGGCGCAGGCGGGTCTGCTCACCGCCCGAAAGCACCCCGGCCAGCTTACTCCAGGTTTCCGCCGGGAAGCCCATGCCGTTTAAGACCTTTTTGATCTGGGTGTCCATATTGTAGGCGTCCATGGCATCCACGATGGCGGTGCAGTGGGCGATCTCTTCGGTCAGGGCGGCGTTGTGTGGGTCCGCCGCCAGGCGGTGCTGCAAGTCGTCCATCTTCTGCATGGCGTCCAGCGCCGGGGCAAAGGCCAGCTTCATCGTGGCGTAGATGTCCAGCGCCGGATCCAGGCGGGCGTTCTGTTCCAGATAGCCGCAGGTCACGCCGGTGCCAAAAGCGGCATCGCCCGCGTCAGGCAAGCTTTCGCCGCACAGGATACGCAAAAGCGTTGTTTTGCCGGTGCCGTTTGCACCGATGATGCCGATGCGGTCGCCGCGCTCGACCCCGGCGTTGACGTCTTGCAGGACTTCGTGTTCACCAAAGCTTTTGCCCAGGTTTTGCAGTTCCAACAGCATGGGGGTGTTTCCTCACTTTTCCTCTATCGTTTTCACAACGATGCCGCTGCCCTTTGCAAAAGGCAGCGGCATACTGCATAAGCCGCCGGGCAGTTTATGCTTCGTTGCTGTGGCGGCGGTTACGCACGCCGATGTTTTCGAGTTCCTCGGGCTCCATGACGATCTTATAAAGATCCTCGTAGGAGCTTACCTCAAATTTGGGGTGGATGGCGGATTTGTTTTCCTCGTTTTTCAGGTTGAACCAGCAGGTGTCAAGGCCTGCGTTCTGGCCGCCCTTGATATCGGCGAGCAGGTCATCCCCCACCATCAGCACACGGCTGCGGTTGGTGATGCCCAGGTCCTTGAGCACATGCTCAAACAGCTTGGCCGACGGTTTGGCCGCGCCGATCTTCTCGGAGATATACACGCCATCCATATAGCGCTCAACGCCGGAATCACGGATGCGGGCCTCCTGCACCATGACCGCGCCGTTGGAGACGATGGCCAGGGTGGCGACCTCGCTCAGTTCTTCCAGCGCAGTCAGTGCGCCGGGGATGAGGTCGGCATGGGTGGAGAGCAGTTCTTCATAACGGTCGTTCATCTGGGCGGCCTTGCCGTTATCGGGCAGGTCCATCGCCCGCATAAACCGGCCGAAGCGCTGCTGGAACAGCCTGGGTTTGGTGATCTGGCCTTTGGCGAGGGCGTCCCACAGCTCGCGGTTGACGGCATGGTACACTTCACACGCGCGGGCGTCGTGGGGCAGCTCATACTCGGTCAGCATATCGGTCAGGGCCTGGCGCTCGGCGGCGTCAAAGTCCAGCAATGTGTTGTCAACGTCCAGCAGGACGCATGTGTAAATGGCCATTTTGGAATGACCCTCCTGTTTCTTTTATTGGCCGCCGGACTGGGAATCCGGGCTCGGCTCCGGTGACGGCGGAACGGGTGTCGGGGCGGCGTTGACGCGCAGCGTAAAGACGGCGTCGGCCCCGTTGTTGACGGCGTGGATGTGGTAGGTGCCCTCCTGGTTGGCGGTGAAGGTCGCCTGGCTGCCGGTGGCCTTCCAGCTGGTTTCCTCGCAGCTCCACTGCACATCGCCGCTGGCATTCTGCACGTTGGCGGTCAGCGTTACGCTGTTGCCTGCGGTGATGGTGTCGGTGCCGCTGACGCTGATGGAAGTCGGGTCAGCCTGCACGGTGACTTTGAGCTGGGCAGACGAGAAGGTACCGTTGATCTCGATACCGGCCTTGATGGTGTACTCACCGGCGTTAGAGCCGGTAAAGGTGAAGGTGCCGCCGTTCTGCTCCAGTTCGTCGTTGACCGACCACTGCACATCGGCGTTGCTGTAGTCTTTACCACCGAGCTTGACGGTGGCGGTGATGGAGATGCTCTCGCCCTTCTTGATGGTGCTGTCGCCCCTGTCCAGCGTCAGGTCAACGCGGGAATCGTTGAACATCGCCGTGACCGAGACATCTTTATTGATGATGTCGTAACGGGTGGCGTCGGTGACTCCGTCGCTCCATTTATAGAAGGTGTAGCCGTCGGCAGGCACAGCCGTTACGCTGACCTGCGTGCCGCTGGCGACCTCGAGATCAAGGCTGGAAACGCCCTTTTGGTCGTTGCTGGTCAGGGTGCCCTTGCCGTTCTCCACGCGGTAGCTGGCGGTCAGCTTATTGGGCGTGGGCGACGGGGTCGGGGTGGCGGTGGTGCCGTTCGAGGAAGCCGAAGCCGCGCGCTGCGGGATATCGCCGCGGTCGCCGCGGGTATCGTCCACATTGTGGGCGTGGTTCTTTACGTAGTCGAGCACGGCATTCACGCCCGAGCCGGAGAATGCGCCGGTGGAAGCTTCGACATAGCTGTCCACGGCGTAGCCCTTATCATTTTTCAGCACTTCGGCCAGGTTCAGGTACTTGAAGCCCATATCGTTGCAGGCCACGGCCAACTGCTGGTTGTACTGGTCGATGTAGGTCTGCTTCTGGGCGGAATCGTCCGCACCCTTAGAGACCGGCGCGATGGCACAGGCGACGACGTCACAGGCGGAGTAGGCCGTCTTGATGCTCTGCATGATCTGCTTGTAGTCGTTGATGAACTCATCCACGCTGACAGTACCGTCAAGGTCGTCGCCGCCCACCATGATGTAGACATGCAGCGGCTTCATCTTGGCGATGGCCTGCGGGATGGTGTAGCTGTTGGCATCGTCGGCAAAGTTGACGCAGGTCTCCCGCAGCACCTGCGAGACCTTCAGCCCGTCCTGCCCGGCGTACTGGTTCAGGGTGATGCTGCTGTCTTTGGACATCGACACGGCCTGCGTGCCGCCGATAAAGACGGTATCGTTGATGTAGTTGCCCTGGGCAGACTCTTGCCCCAGGATGGCGTCCAGGCTGGTGTCCAGCGGGTACTGGGTGGGGTCGTACAGATCAGACCCGCCGAACAGGCCCAGCTTTTGCGGCAGGATCCACGATGCCACAAAGCTGAGCACCACCGCCAGCACACAAAGCGCCAGCACGAGGCAGGCTTTGCGCTGGATGGGGCTAAGGCCGGGTCTTTCCTCAGATTGTCTACGGCTCATCAGTTACGGTGACCTCCTTATAAAATGCGGCCCGTTTTGCGGCAGGCCGCCGCTTTTGCAGATAGAAAGGCGCACAGCGCCAGTATCAGATAGTAGCATTATAGCATACTTTTTTGCGTTTGGATAGGGTTTTATAAAATTGTTACACTTTCGATGTGTGCAAAAACAAAAAACCGCGTATCGTACGATACGCGGTTTTTGGCAGGGGTAGAAGGATTCGAACCCTCGGCACGCGGTTTTGGAGACCGCTGCTCTACCAACTGAGCTATGCCCCTATGTA
>JABLTO010138625.1_pt1 | contig 25028 bp, 30 predicted proteins | sample 7160091 | NCBI WGS metagenome assembly JABLTO01 (sample SAMN14651225, study PRJNA627086) | human gut metagenome | isolation source: feces | host: Homo sapiens
AGTAACAATGAGTTGATAAATATTTCCCGTGAGTTATTGGCTATTAACCGTGACTTACAGTACAGGCTTAAAAGAGAACAGCAGCGCAATTTTGCTCTTAGTTCAAAGAGTTCGGAGGCGGAGAAAAAGCGCACTAAAGAAACGCTTGCAAAAAGCGTGCGGAAGATAGTTATAAAATAGTCAGGAGGTGTAAAGATGACACACCCGGATATCTTGAAAATGGAGAGGTACGGAGAACTCTATCCGACCGCCGAAGCAGCATACGAATATGAATGCGAGTTTTGCGGTGATGTACTTCAAACAGGAGCTACAGCGTACGTATGTGCCGAGCTTGACGAAGATAAAGTCTTTTGCTGTAAAAGCTGTTTTGCAAACTATCTTGATAGCTTGCAGACAGAAAAAATCAGATTATGAAAGGTGAAAAGTATGAGTAAACGTTTGGAACACGTAGGGCAAACTATTTTAACTAAAAGAAAAGAAAAAGAGATTAGCCAAAAGGATTTAGCGGAAATCATTGGAACTTCTCCGACTTCTATGGGCAAGTACGAACGAGGCGAGGCAATTCCCGATGTTAAAACAATGGTCGAACTCGCCGATTTTTTTGATATGTCGCTTGATGATTTATGTGGCAGAAGCAAAAGAAACATGAATAACATCAACACTTTAGGCGACGTTATTCGTATACTGGGACGATTAAATAAAGTAGTCGATTTAAAACCCATAAATGACAGCACAAGAACTGATACACAAACATGGTGTATACTAGAGTTCAAATGTAGTGATGATGAATATAGAGAAAAACTTCATTCATCTTTGCAAAATTACATAGAAGCCATGTCGACGTTAAAAAATATTGAGCCCAGTATCAGAGATGAGATGGTTAACCTGTACTCAAAAAACAAGTTGAAGGAATACGACAATCTTATAATAAAATAGGCATAACAAAAATCAGATTATGAGAGGTAGCGCAATATGATACATGAGGATTGTTTTGCATATATGACCGCAAAAGGGCGGGCGCACTGCACAGCACTGAAAGAGCTGTACTGCAAAAAGGAAGATTGCAAATGGTACAAGCCAAAGGAGCAGCGGGAAGCAAAACAGACAGTGGGAGACACTAAAAAGCTCCCTGTATTAAAAACATATAGAAACGAAGTAGATACTGAATACATAGGAACTCTGTTTAGAAATGATCTAAAAGGCTTTTACGAGCTTTACAATGCAGTCGGTATATCAAATCAAACTTATTACAGAATAATGGACAGCGGACAGGCTTCAAAGGCGACACTGATAAAAATATCAAAGTATTTCAACGTGGAGCCTGAAACGCTGCTAAGGAAGGAGTAACAACAAATGGAAATAACAAAATCAGAAGCCATAACAAACCACCGCAAGATGTGGAACTGGATTGCTGATGAAACATTAAAACAGAAATGCAAGGTTAAGAAGAGGGAGTATTTTATAATAAATGGGATAACAGATGTACCGCGCTTCGTTTGTTACTGTTGTGAATATGCAAACACGGGATGCCCCGACTGCCTTGTGAAATGGGACGGAAAATGGGGTACGTGTATGAATAGAGATTATCCCAATGACAACAAAGGTTTATATTTTCTATGGCTACTGGAACCCGACTACATCAAAGCCGCTGAGCTGGCGAAACAGATTGCGGAGCTGCCGGAAAGGAAATAGTAATATAGGAAACAGGCTTGCAACAAAACAAAAACGCCCCGGGCTAAGGAATTGCCGAGACGTCTTGATTTTAGAACAGCGGATACTGTAATTATATCATAAATCAAGGCGAAAATCAAGGGGTGAATATATGACAGTAAAGAATTGGCTTAACAGGGGTTACAGGCTTAGGAACAGTATTAAGGCACTGCAAAAGGCAAAAAGCGACGCATGGGATATGGCAACGAGTACAACGACAGCATTAGGGGAAAAGGTTCAAGAGAGCCACGGCAACAGCACCGAAAACAAGTTGACCGCATATCTTGATTATACAAACCGAATTGAGACGGATATTACAAAGCTGCTTGTTATCATGGGGGAGATTGAAAGGGTTATAATGCAGGTGGACGACAATGTATTACGGGAATTGCTTATACATAGATACTTAAACTTTGAGACATGGGAAAGCATTGCGGAGCAAATGCACTACAGTTATGTTCATATAGTTCATAATCTTCATTCTAAGGCTCTTAAAAAAGTAAAAGAGTTAATAGAATTTAACACTCAAATGTGATATACTGTAAGCTGTAAAGCATTAATATAATCTCCTCCTAAAATTATATATTGTTTATAAAAGCCGTGCTGAGTGGTACGGCTTTTGCTTTACCCATTTCACACATCTAAGAAAATGATTTTAAAACGGACTTGTGGGAACTGTACATCACTTATATTTTGCTGAGGGGCGGGCGGCTGTGATGTAGATTAGGTTAATACAAAGGCAGGTGAGATATTTGACGGACAGGCAGAGAAAATTTGCAGATGAATACTTAATTGACGGCAACGGAACAAGGGCATACAAAGCGGCATATCCCAATGTAAAAAAGGACAGTACGGCAAGCGTCTGCGCCTCTCAATTACTAAGAAAACCTAATGTAAAAGCATACATTGACGAGCAACTCGACAAGCTGCACGATGAAAAATCGGCGGACGCAAAGGAAATTATTGAATATCTCACGGCTGTCATGCGAGGAGAAACGAAGTCGGAAATCGTTGTTGTCGAGGGAGGCGGCAACGGATATTCAAAAGCAAAACGGATTATGAAAAGCCCCGACGAAAAGGAACGGTTAAAAGCTGCCGAGCTGCTGGGCAAGCGGCACGGCTTGTTTGACAAGAACAACGTTCAAAAGGACAACAGCGGCATAGCGGCGTTTACGACTGCTATTACACTATCCCCCGAGAAAGCAAAAGAGATTTTCAACGATGAATAAGGGGTTTGAGTTTAAACCGTTCTCAAAGAAGCAGCTCAAATTATTATACTGGTGGTCGGACAATTCACCATATAAGGAATGCGACATAATGATTGCCGACGGGTCAATCCGTTCAGGGAAAACAATCGCTTGTATTTGTTCTTTCCTGTTATGGTCTCAAAGCCGCTTTTCAGGGGAAAATTTCATAATTGCGGGCAAGACTATTAATTCCCTTAAGAAAAATGTTATGAGCCCTCTGACCGCTATTTTAATGGCGTGGGGCTGGGAATACAACTACAACCGAAGCGAGAACTACATAGAGATAGGCAACAACGTTTATTACATGTACGACGCAAACAACCAGGCATCACAGGACAAGTTGCAGGGCTTGACCGCAGCAGGGGCATATGCGGACGAAGTGGGTTTATTCCCGCAAAACTTTATTGAACAGATGATTGGACGGTGCAGCGTTGAGAACTCAAAAATCTTTATGAATTGCAATCCCGAGTCACCGCAGCACTTTATCAAAACCGACTTTATAGATATGGCAGGGGATAAAAATATTTACGTCCTCCACTTTACAATGGATGACAACCTGACACTTTCGGAAAAGATGAAGAACCGCTATAAAAATATGTTTGTAGGCGTGTTTTACAAGCGGTATATACTCGGATTGTGGTGCGTTGCCGAGGGGCTTGTGTACCCCAATTTTGACCCTGACAAGCATGTTGTTACAGAGTATGACGACCGAGGACAATATTACATATCCATAGATTACGGAACAGTTAATCCCACATCTATGGGCTTGTGGTGCTTGATTGGCAACAAAGCAGTAAGAATGAGAGAATATTACTTTGACAGCCGCAGGGAGCATTACCAGAAAACAGACGAAGAATATTATACAGAGCTTGAGAAGCTGGCAGGAGACTTAAACATAACGGCAGTTATTGTTGACCCTTCCGCCGCTTCTTTTATTACGTGCATACGCAGGCATGGCAAATTCAGAGTGAAAAAGGCGGACAACTCGGTTATAGACGGGATTAGAACAGTGGGAACCCTTATCAGCGAAGGACGGCTGTTGTTTCATGAGAGCTGCACCGACAGCATTCGCGAGTTCGGCGTATACGCATGGGACGAAAAGGCTCACGGCGTGGACGCGGTTATAAAAGAGAACGACCACGCTATGGACGACATACGTTACTTTGCCTATACCATAATGAGCGAGCGGCACAGGGGCAGAGTTTTAAGCAGAAAGGACTTGAACATATGATAATTATCGACAAAGACCAAATAACAGACGAAAACGGGAACCTTAATATAACTCCCTCTGTGGTTACCTCCTTGATAGACAGGAACGAAAAGAAAAAGGAAACTCGGGAAAGAATGTACGACTACTATACAGGAAAACACGCTATATTGAAAAATGTAAGAGCGAACCCCGAGGCTCCGAACTTCCGCATTGTATGCAATCATGCCAAATACTCAGTGAAAATATCACAGGGATATATGTTTGGTCAACCTGTTTCATATACACCAGCCGAGGGCGTTAATATTGACCCGCTTATAAATGAATACGACGCACAGGAAATCTCAAACTGTGACAGCAAGCTATTTAAAGACAGCATGATATACGGATCCGCCGTTGAGCTGATTTACTCAAATGAAAAATCCCGACCCCGCTCCGGCGTTCTTCCTCCTACACAGGCGTTTGTAGCGGTTGATGATACTGTTGAGCATAACCGTCTGCTTGGGGTACAGTATTACGAACAGCGAGATATAACCGACAGCTATGTTACAGACGCAGTGGCTATTGTTTATACGGATTGTGAAAAGATAGAGTTTCACGGGGTTAACAAGAGCTTTAAGCAGTTGGAGGTGACAAAGCGGGAAACGCACCGTTTCGGCTATGTTCCCATGATTGAGTATACACTGAACGACGAGGAGCAATGCGACTATGAACAAGAAATTCCCTTGATGGACGCATACAACAGTCTGATGTCGGAACGGGCAAACGACAAAGCCCAGTTTGTGGACGCATTTTTGTTTCTTAAGAACATTGTTCTTAACACAGACGAGGCAAAGAAACTCAAACTTGAAAAGATACTAATATCAGACGACCCCAACGGCGACGCTAAGTTTTTATCACAGGTGTTGAGCGAAGCAGATGTTGAGGTGCTGCGAAAAGCATACAAGGACGACCTGCACAAATACGGAATGGTTCCCGACTTGACCGATGAAAACTTTGGTAATAATGTGTCGGGCGTTGCCTTGCGCTATAAGATATTCGGCTTCGAGCAGAACATCAAGGAAAAGGAACGGTATTTTTGCGCAGGATTAAAGGAGCGTATCAAGATATATTCTCACTTCCTCTCAAATTACAGATTGATGAACGAAGTTGACCCGGCAGACGTTTCTATTATCATGAACCGCAACTTGCCGCAAAACGACCTTGAAGCCAGCGAGATAGTCCTGAACCTGAAAAACACTGTTTCGGACGAAACACTTCTTGACCGCCTGGACTTTGTTAGGGACAGCAAGGAGGAGTTAAAGCTCCTTAGGAAGCAGCAGGACGAGGAAGCTAAACGCAGGGTTGCAGAGGAAAAACAATATCTTGAAAACACGGGCTATAATCAAACCCCGGAAAGCGTTTTTAATAACTTAGATGAAGAGTAGTACATACTGGCTGAGAGTTGCCTTAATCCGTGAAATGCAAATGCAAAAGAACTGTACATATACGGTTAGGGAGCTTGAAAGGCTATACGATAATGCAATAAAAGACCTGAACACCGAAATCCAAAAGGTATTTAAAGAGTTCAGACAGGGAGTCGAAATCACTAAGCAAGAAGCGGAACAGCTTATCAATTCCGTCCAAAGCGAAGAAATTTCAAAGCGTTTGCAGGAATTGCTCAGGAACACGGAGGATCCAACACAGCGCATGGAGCTGATAAAGAAAATCCATGCTCAAGCATACGGAGCAAGAATTTCACGGCTTGAGGCGGTTAAGCTCAATGTATATTGTTACTTTAAGGAAAAGGCAAACCTCGAAATAAAGAAGTCCAAAACCTTTTACAACACCACTATAGAGGAGAGTTATTATCGGACAATCCACGATATAGCAAAAGGCTGCAACATAGGCATAAACTTTTCACTGATACCGCAGCGGGCTATTGATGAAATGCTTGCCGCAAAGTGGCACGGTACACAGTTCTCCGACAGAGTTTGGGCAAACACCGACAAGACGGCGGAAAAGGCGCAGGAAATAATCGCACGGGGATTGCTCAGCCATAAGAGTTATAACGCTATGGCGGACGAGCTGGCGGCGGTAACAGATAACACCAAATACAACGCTTCAAGGCTTGTGAGAACGCAGGGAAACCACTTTCTAAATGCGGGGGAGCTTAAAGCCTATGAGGACTTAGGCATAGAAAAGTATAAATACTTAGCAACCCTTGACTACAAAACTTGCGAGAAGTGCCAGCCGTTGGACGGAAAAATATTCCTTGTCAGTGAGGCTGAGGAGGGCGTAAACTATCCCACAATCCACCCCCATTGTCGCTGTACTACAACCATGCCTGTCGATTATGTTAATCGCTGGGCAAGAGACCCAATAACGGGGAAAGGCGTAAAAATCCCCGACACCACTTACAGTGAGTGGGTCGAAAACATGACAGACGAGCAAAAAGCCGCCTTTGATAAGAGCGTGGCAATGTATAAAAACCGCAGTTCTGACAAAAAGCAATATGAAGCATATACGGAACGGCTGGGCAAGGGAAATATGCCCAAAACATTTGACTTGTTTCAAGATTTGAAGTATAATTATCCTGAACGGTGGAGCTTGCTAAAAGATTACTATAAATCCAGAGGGACAAACATGATTTCGGCGTTTTCTACTTTTGATGATTATGTAAAGTATAAGCAAATCATTGATAGTGAAATTGTTGGACTTGTAACCTCGGACGGCGTAACAATTAAAGGTCAAAGCAAGCACTTTATAGAGCGAGTATTAGGAACCGGAGAGGATCCGCATACAGGAAGACCGCGAAACGGTGTAGAAATTGAGGACATCAAAGAGGCATTGTTAACCGGCAAACCCAATCACAGACCGGACAGCCTAAGATATTTTGGTAAGAAATGCAATGTATCAGTCAATATAGATGACAAATATTTGGTTCAAACAAATCCGTCTAAAAGAAAACAGGAGGACGCATAATGACGCAAAAATACGTATTTGATGATAATCAATATGAGTTATGCAAAAACTATGTTATGCCGGTATACAGAGGCACAAAAGACGGTATTATTTTCGATGATGAGAATAAGACTGTAACCGTTATAGGCAGTGATTGTATAAATGAATTTACTGACGCAGCGGACTATGCTATTGTCCATTACGGCATGGTTAATTTTGACTACCTGTCACCTTTAGGCTGCAAACTGCAATTTCTTTATGATGAGATATATTATCAAACAAAATAAGAAAGATTAAAAACTGTTATTGAGGTGTTGAAGAAGTATGGCATATAACACAAATTATCCGGTTACCTGTCCGATTGATAATAAGGTTTTGTATTGCGGTGATTGCTTCGAAAGATGTATGTCAGCATGTAGGGAAGCGCCGAAAAATTATATGCCCGGGCTCAAGTCATTTGAGGAAGAAGCGGCTATCTGCAAGGCGTGCGAGCATTATCAGGACGATTAAACAATAAACGATTTCATTATGAGGAGGACAAAATGAAATTAGACACAAAACAGCAAGTACTTTTGGCGTTTTATATTGAATATCAAAAAGACTTGCCAAATATGAAGAATGTAAATAACACAAAGCTGAATTTAGATATAACAGTGTTTAATGTTGCACTTGCAAAACTTGAGAATGAGGGATATATTAAAGATTTATCAATATTTTCAGCTGATAATGATGAGTTTTATGAGGTCGATGTTAGTAATGTTAAGCTGACACGGGACGGAATAGAGTATGTTGAAAATAATTTCGGAATAAACAAAGAGCTAACAGCCGAGGATAAACTTAAGTACGTCATAAAAAAGTGTGGCGTGTTGGGTTTGGAAGCTCTCAAGATGTTTGGCGTTGAAGTTATAAAAACGTTGACAGACATAGTTTAAACTACATAAACAATAATTGCAAATCTAATTAAATACGCATAGCACATCGGAAACGGTGTGCTTTTATTATGCGCAAAAAGGCGGGTGATTTTATGAGGTCAAGAGACCCTACAGATTAACAAGCAGCTTAATATCGACAAGAGCCACGGAGCTCTTTTTTTGTACTTAAAATCAGGAGGTTTATATAACATGGAAGAATACACAAACGGCACGGCAGGGGGTCAAGGCAACGGGGCGCAGACCGGCGAGCCTACGGGCAGCAACACGCAGAACGGACAGGCGGGAAACGGCGCAACGGACAAGAACAACCAAACGGGTCAGAACCAAGACAAGACATACACACAGGAAGAATTTACAAGCGAGGTAGACAGACGGGTTCAGGAAGCCATAAAAACCGCAAGAGGCAAGTGGGACAAGGAATTAACGACCAAGCTCGAGGAAGCAAAAGCCGAGGGTGAAAGAGTTGCAAAGCTAACCGCCGAGCAGAGAGCCGCCGAGAAAAAAGCCAATGAAGAAAAGGCTTTTAACGAAAAGCAGGCAAAGCTCAACCGTGAGATTTTGGAGTTTGAGACCAAAAAGACCCTTGACGCTAAAGGCTTGCCCACCGACTTTGTCAATATGCTTTGCGGAGCTGACAAGGAGCAAACCGACGCTAATATTGAAGCCTTTGAAAAAGCGTGGAACCAAAAGCAACAAGAAGCTGTTGAAGCAAAGCTCAAAGGTTCGGCTCCAAAGGGCGGCAAGGGCAGCGGCGGCAGTTCCGATCCGTTTCTTTCGGGATTTAACAGATAACCCGTCTTACAAGCAAGCCAATAATCAAACTATACAAGGAGGTATTTTAAATGGCTGTTAATTATGCAGAAAAATATTCATCACAGATTGATGAGCGTTTCAAGATTGGCTCCGTTACAAATGCGGCAGTTAATCACAATTATGATTTTGTGGGAGTGCAGACCGTTAAGGTCTACAGCATACCCACATCGGCAATGAACGATTACAAGCTGACAGGCTCAAACAGATATGGCGAGCCCGAGGAGCTGGGCAACGAGCTCCAGGAAATGACAATGTCAAAAGACAGGTCTTTCACCTTTACCATTGACCGCCGCAACTATGAGGACACCATGATGACGCAGGCAGCAGGACAGGCACTGCAAAGACAGATTGACGAGGTTATTATTCCCGAGATTGATGTCTACAGACTGTCTGTTATGGCGGCTAATGCGGGCGTTATTTCCGACCCTTTGGCGGTTACAGAGAACAACGCATACAAGTGTTTCCTTAATGCAACGTCCAGCTTTATAGAGAACAAGGTTCCGACGGCGGGCACGGTTGCGTATGTAACACCTGCTTATCTCACAGCACTTAAGCAGGACGACACATTTATCAAGGCGGGCGACCTTTCACAACAAATGCTCATAAAGGGACAGGTGGGCGAGGTTGACAGAATACCCATTGTGACAGTTCCGTCAACATACTTGCCCGAAAACGTGGCGTTTATGCTCACAAATCCCATAGCAACCACAAGCCCGATTAAGCTGGCGGAATACAAGACCCACGACAATCCCCCTGGCATTAACGGCTGGCTTGTTGAGGGACGCGTATATTATGACGCTTTTGTGCTCAACAACAAGAAAAAGGCTATCTACGTCCACAAGACGGCATAAGAGAGCCAGAAGGAGGTGGCAGCCATGAAGCTGAGCAACGGCAAGGTTATCTTTGAGGTCTCAAACCCTGTTCAGGCGGACGCCTTTAAGAAGAACGGCTACAAGGAGGTTAAAGAAGATAACCAAAAGGGAGGCGGCAAGGTTGGCAGAACAAAACAGCAGTGAATTTGACAGACAGGCGGCAATCAGTCAAGCGAAAATGCTGCTCGGGATTACAGACGTCTCCGAGGACGAAATTTTATCGTTTCTGGTGGACGACAGTGTTCAGCTTGTCATTTCATATTGCAAAAGAAAATCATTGCCTAACGCCCTGTTTTCCCTTATTCCGCAAATAGCGGCGGACAGGTACAGAATAAGCGATTACGGCAAGGCGCAGCCCGACAAGATATTAACGTCTGTCTCCCAGGGTTCACGCTCCGAAAGCTACGCAAGCCCTGATATATACGACAACAGTTTCTTAAAGAACTATGAAGCACGGCTTAAACCGTTTATCTGCAAAAGGGGGTACGTTCCCAGTGACTTTGATACATCTGACAACGCCGATTAATATTTTCGAAGATACAGGCGCAGTCCCTCAAACCCTTATGTGCGACATGCAGCCATACAGCGGCGGACTGGCACAAGAGGAATACGGACTTGATATTGATTGCACTATGCGGATATATACAGAGCCATGCCCCTTTCTCAAAAGCGGGGCAAGGGTCGGACGTGAGAGCGACAACCCTTGCTACACCGTGAAATACGCGGAGCACTGGGACGATTACAGTATGGCGCTGCTTGATGAGATACCGCAGGCGGTGCAGGACAGCAGCGTTAATATAGGCACGGGGGAAAACTCTATGTCCGATATATACGGAGGTGGTTTCTATTGATTGACATGAACCCGCAGGTTAAAAAGCTCCTTGAACAAACGGGGGTTAAGGTTGTACAGGGCACAGTGTTTGAATTTAACACCGTGCCCTTGATTACATACCGCAAGATAACCACAGAACAAGGCTTCGGAGCCGACAACAGAGAGTGCTCCCAACGGAGCAAGTTCGCCGTGGACATATGGAGCAATTCGCCTGTTCAAAATTCCAATATAGGCGTAAAAGTCAATGAAATCATGCAGGGGGACGGCTGGGTTCGCACATATGACTACGATGTGCCGAGGCAAGACCCCAACGAGCTTTTTCACACTGCTATGCGCTTTAAAAAAGAGGTAGAATTTTAATGGGTATCGGGTTTGAAATTGACGGGCTTGATGAGGTATTGGGCAAGCTGGGCGAAATGGAAGCAAAGGTTGACGGAGCTGTTCAGCGTGGTGTGACAATGGGCGGGAAGGCTATTCAAACCGAGTGCAAGGCGGAATGCCCTGTTGACACGGGACATCTGCACGACAGCATTGTTGAACAGACAAGCGGAGGCGGCGGGCAGTATACCTCGGAGGTGGGTCCTACTGTGGACTATGGTATCTATGTTGAAATGGGCACAGGCATATACGCAGGAGGACGGCAAACGCCCTGGCGGTATAAGGACGCCAACGGCAACTGGCACACCACCAGAGGACAGCCGCCGCACCCCTACATGGAACCGGGCTTTGAGGCGGGCAAGGACGACGCAGCCCAAGCGTTGCAAAACGAAGTAAAAAAAGCATTAAATTAAAATATACAGGAGGTTTTTAAAATGGCAGGAACAAGGAAATATATTGATAAGCCTTACAGAACAATGGGTGTTTCAAACTATACATTCTGGAAAGAGCTGACGGACGACAAGGGGACGGGAACCGCTACATACGGCGAGGCTTACACTTTGCCGGGCACGGTGCAGATTACGCCCACAGACAGCGGCGGCACAGCTCCATTTGAGGCTGACAATACAATTTATGAGATTGACAGCTATGTGGAGAAAATGGGTCATGAGATTGAGAACGCCGATGTTCCGCCCGAGGTGGACAAGATGTGGCGCGGACTGGATACTGACGCCCCGGGTGTTATGGTTGAAAAGGACACCTTCGGCAACGCTCCCTACTTTGCTGTTGCGTGGATGATTGACATGGGACACGGCAATTGCCGACTTGTTAAGTATTTCAAAGGCAAGTACGGCTTTGCTTCAAACGTGGGCGCAAAGACCGCCAACAGTGAGGGCGCACCCGAGAAGCAGACGGCAAAGTCGAGCTTCACGGCAACATTCAGAGACTGCGACAGCAAGGGCTACTACTATCTTGACACAAAGGACTTGCCGGAGGGCACAACAAAGGACACCGCTATAGAAAAGTGGTTCACCGAGGTTGATTGGGTTCCGACAGAGCAAACAGACTAAGGAGAGTAATCAATGGCTAAGAATACAGAGAAAATCCAGAACGTCTTGACAGTGGAATACAAGGGCAAGACTATCGTTTCACGCCCCTTTGACTATGAGGCATTTTGCCTGGTCGATGATATGAGATATTCAAAGTACGCCGCAGGGGACATTGTGGGCGGCGCACATCTGGGCAAGAAAGCCCTGAACTATATGTTTGAGGGCACGGAGCTTACAGACGAGGCTATAGAAGCCCTTGATTTTGCAACCCGCAGAAAGCTCTGTGAAGATGTGGCGAATATGTACTTTGCTTCTCTGAAAACAACGGAGAACGAGACAAAAAACCAATAAAGGGCGGGGGCAATCCCGCCCGAGCACGGAGACTGTACGCGGACGTTTACAAGCTCTACGGAATATTGCCCTCGGAGCTTGCTAAACAGAGCCCAAAACTGTTGTTTGGCATGTTGTCCATGCTGAACACGTCTGATGAAAAATACGAGGAAAAGGACTTGCCGCCCAGCCTCGGCTGGATGGCAGGTCTTTAATTTTGTGCAGCTACAGGCTGCACATAGCAAAACGCACCTTTAATTGTTAAGGGTGCTTTTTGTTATGTGATAAAGATTAAGGCGGTGGAAAAATGAGCGGGAATTTAGGCGATTTAACAGTACGGTTTACGGGTGACGCCTCTGACCTTACGGCGACAATATCCGAGGTTCAGGGCGCGCTTTCGGGAATACAGAGCGGCAGCGCAGGAGCCGCAAGAGGCGTAGACAGCTTTACACGAAATACAAGGACAGCCGGAAATACTATTGAAAAAGCGGGAAAGCAAATTACCGAGGTCGGAAAGAGTGTTGACACCGTAACAAAGCCCGTGCAGGTAGCAGCGGCGGCGCTGGCAGCTGGCGGCGTTGCTTCTGCTAAATTTGCCATTGACTTTGAGAACAACTTTGCAAGGGTTGAAAAGACTGTAGAGGGCACGCCTGAGCAGCTGGCGGCGGTTAAGCAGGGAATAATAGACCTTACGACCACAGGAATAGGCGGCAGGTCTGCCATACCCGCAACCACGGCGGAGCTGACAGAGCTTGCGGCAGCAGGCGGACAGCTGGGCATAAAGACCGAAAATCTTCTTGAATTTACCGAAGCCATGTCACAGTTAGGTACCGCTACCAATCTAAGGGGCGAAGAAGGAGCCCAGACACTAGCGAAATATATGAACATAATGGGCATTGACCAGTCCAATGTGCGCAATTTAGGTTCTGCAATTGTTGATTTGGGCAACAACTATGCGACCACCGAAGCGGACATTGCTTCAATGGCTTTAAGGCTCGGCAGAACTTCCGCAATTGTGGGAATATCGGCGCAGGATACATTAGCATACGCAACCGCCCTATCATCTTTGGGTATAGAAGCCGAGGCGGGCGGCAGTGCGGTTTCCCGTACATGGACAAAGCTGCAAAACGCCGCTTCTCAGGGCGGGGAGTCTTTGGAAGCCTTTGCAAGCATATCCGGCATGACGGCAGACGAGTTCAAACAGGAATGGGACAGCGACCCGGGCAGCGCATTTAATGCGTTTATCAAAGGATTGTCAGAGTCCGAGAATATTATAGCGGATTTGGCGAAGGTAGGGATTAATGACATTAGAGAGGGCGACGCAATGAAAGCCCTTGCCAACGGCTATGACATTATGACTTCCGCCCTTGAACGCTCTAACACGGCATGGACGGAAAACACCGCCCTGCAAAACGAAGCGGATAAAATGGCGGAAACAACCGCAGGACAAATCCAGATAACCAAAAATAATCTTGTTGAAGCCGCAAGAGGCGTAGGCGAAACAATGCTGCCTACTATTAAGGACGTGAGCACAGGGGTTAAGGACTTTGCCCAGAACCTTGCAAGCATGGACGAGGACAGCAAGAAGCGTTTGGTTAATGTGGGAGCCTCAATTGTCGCTATAGGAGCCACGGCAAAGGGTCTAAGCAGCGCAACAATCGGTATCGGCAATATGGTTGAAGCCGTAGGCAAGATTAAGGGCACAGAAACATGGAGCCATATTGCTAAAGGTTTAGCAGCCATTCCGGCACCTGCAAAGGTAGCGGCGGCGGGTATTGCAGCCGTTGCCGGTGCTGCACTCGTAGGCAAGGCGGCATATAACGAGTGGTACAACTCAAACTATAAATTTGCCGACGGCTTAAAAGAAGCCAACGAGGCAACAGCACAATCAATTGACGAGCTGAAAAACATTAACCAAATACGGCAACAGGTATCGGATTTACAGCTGATAATTAATTCCCCCGAGTCAAGTCAAGCGGAAATTGACAGCGCAAAGGAAAAGCTGGAAGAAATCAAGGCGTTATTAGCCGAAGAATACAATCTCATAATCCGAAGCGACAACAGCGACCTTGACGATAAGCTGGATAAGCTGAGCCAAAAGTCACGTTTTGAAGCGCAAACTGACGCTCTGAACGCACGGGACAGCTTTAATGACGCTTTCAACACCTACACGAAAAATGAAGAAAGATACAAGAACGATATAGAAAAGTATGATGAGGCATACGAAAAGGTTCTGGAATATCAAGAAAGATTAGACGAACTTCAACGGATGGAGGAAAATTACGGTCCTTCAAACTATATAGCCGAACAACGAATGTTGACAAGGCAATCACTTGACAAAGCAATAGGAGACCTTAATAAGTATGCAGAACGCATAAAGGACGTAGATGAAGCTCTAAAGACAATGAGCGGCGAAGCGGAGAGCGCAGCCAACAATCAGCTTGAGCTGCTCAACTTTGACGCTATGGAGGGGGACGCAAAAAGCGTTCAAAGAGACCTTAAAGCCATAGGAGACATTATCGCCAAAGCCAACAGCGTAGGCGCTGATTTGGACGTTGACGGGTACGCACAGGCGGCTTCATTGGCAATGAATAACGTTGCTACTCTTGAGGACGCATGGAGCCAAGGCGGGGCAACCCTTGACAATGTGGTAAACGACTACATAACCGCAAGCAAAGCCTTTGGCGCAAGTGCGGAGCAAACCTCTGTCGGGGCGGCTCTTATCAAGAACGGGTTCAGAGACATCTCCTCCGCCGCTTCCGCAGGGGCTCTTGACACAATATCAGAGCAAGCAACGGAATTTGCCCACAGCATGGGCAAACTTGAAAACAAGTCAATAAAAATCACCGCCGAGGGTGATATGCAGATTATTGACGATATGACACAGCGGGTTGAGGAAATCCAAGGCGAGGACGTTACCGTCAAGGTTAATGCGGAGGGCAACCTTGAAACAATCACCGAAGCGGGAAACGAGGTTACACAGCTTGACGGAAAGGTTGCAAGCGTCAGAATTAACGCCGACGGCAACTATGAAGCAGTAGACGAAGTGGGAAATACGCTGGCTGTAATAGACGGCAAGACAGGAACCATAAACATAGTAGCCGGGGACACATCGGGACTGGAAGCCGCCGAAGAAGCCGACGAATTAAACAGCGATGACGTATCTATTACCATTACGGCGGACGGCGATACAACACAAATTGAAGAAGTGCAAAACGCCATTAATGCCATTAACGGTCAACAATGCACAATTCAAATTAATCCGCAGGGAAACTATGATGTGTTTGACGCTGCCAAAAACAGAATAGCAGAAATTAACGGGCAAACAGCAGAGGTAACAGTAAATGCCACTGACAGCGCAACACCGATTGTTATAGGCGTTGCCACAAGTCTTGCAAGCCTGCCGCCATCTGCCGACACACAAATTAATGCGCATGACAACGCAAGCGGCACTATTTCAAGCGTTGCCTCTCAGCTATCAAGTCTGAACGGAAGAAGTGCAACCGTAACCGTAAATATACAGACCAACGGAAGCATACCGAACATAGCCAAGGGCGACACTGACTTTGCGGGCGGTCTTGCAATGATAAACGACCAAAAGGGTATTTCAGACCCCCGAGAGCTTGTCACCTTCGGCGGCAAGTCATATCTTTTTGAGGGCAGGGACGTTATTGTTCCACTGCCGAAGCATGCAAGAATATATACGGCAAGCCAGACAAAGGAAATATTGTCCGAACAGGGAATACCCCGCTATGCAAGCGGCAAGAACAACGAGGATTGGGAAAACGCCAAAGCCGACCGCACCCATATAAGAAATACGTCCTACAGGACAATTCCCGCATGGGAAGAACTCTATTGGCTGGACGAGATGAAACGCAAGTTCTCATCAGACGCGGAAGTCATAAAAGAGATTGAGGAAGAAATTGTTACCTACACAAAGAAGATGTGGGAGGAAGCTCTTGAAGCTGAGCAATTCTCCCTTGATATGGGCTGGCAGTCGCAAGAGGAATATTATTCTCATCTTGCCGCCTACCGTGATGAAAACTTTGCCCCCGATACACAGGAGTGGAGAGACGCAACATTAGAACTGCACAAGTACAGTCAGCAGCTTATAGAGGATGCAAACGACGTTTCAAGGGCATATGCCGACCTGCACGGGCGGCTTAACGACTGGGCGGAAATGGGCACCACTATGGGAACCGTATGGCAGACGGTGAACTTGCGGAACGTTCAGGCGGCAAAGGACGGCTTAATCACCTGGGAGGATTACTTTGAAACCCGTGAGGAATTAACAGAACAGTATATAAATAACTATCTGGACTATTCAGACGACTGGGTAAAGCATGAGCAGGACTACAACGCTATGGGAGCCGACGGCACAATCGCCGCCATAAACAGGCAGCGGGCGGAGGTTGAAAATTATTTTGCCGAAATCGGCGAACTTACAGATGAGGAATACGCACTCAAAATACAAATACTGGCAGAGCTGGACGACAAGGCTATGGACGCAGCTTTGTCAAAGGTCAACGAATGGCGGGACGATGCAGACTGGTACAAGAAACAAGCCGATGTTTACGGCTGGGACTTCCTCCACGATGATAACGAACTTGACTACTGGCAGCGGGTAATTGACGGGGAAATGGCAGCCTCTCAAAATTCCGACCTTAGCGAAACCGCAAGACGTGAAGCGTTGCGAAATGCAGACGAGGTACGGCTTGAACTGTACAAGGCAACCGAAAGCCACTACGACGAACTTCTTGACCTTGCCAAAGAGAAAATGGACGATGTGGAAAAGCTCCTTGATGATAAGATTTCCGCCTTAGAGGAAAGCTGGGAGGTTGAGGACAGAGCCGAGGACAAAGCGGAAACCGTTGCGGATATGGAGAAGTTCCGCTATGCCGTAACCATTGAGGGACAGGAAAAATATAAGGAGGCGGCGGAGCACCTAAAAGAGATTGAAAGGGACGAAGAAATTTACGCCTTAGAGCAAGAGCATAACGCCCTTATGGAGCAGCTTCAAGCCGAGTATGAAGCCCTTGAAGCCGAAAAGGCAAACATACTTGAACAAGTCAGGATTGCCAACCAGAGCGTTGCCAACATTCTTGAACCTTTGGAAAGCCAAATCACAAGCAATATGGACACCTTAGCAAGCAGGATTGAGACGGCAATAGATAAAATACAGCCTAATGTCACCATTAACAACACCAACTATATTAACGACGGCACAGCCGGAATTATGTACAGCAACAGAATAGTAAATCAGTTGCTGACATATTCGGGAGGTTAAAGCATGGCACATCACGGAATAACATTCAGAGGGAAACACAGCGACGAATTTAATATTATCGTTAAAACGGTGGGCAGACCTATAATTCCCCCTGCAAAGCAGGTTGACGAAGAGGTTGAATACCGAGACGGCAACACCGACTACAGCGAAGCAGGGGGCAGAATTTACTACGAGGATAAGGTTTTAGAGCTTGAATTTAATATAAAGGCAGTCAATACAACACGGCTGGGCGTAACCGTTTCCCGTATAGCCGCGTGGCTGTCGGGCGGTTACGGCGAACTCATCTTTGATGATATGCCGCTGGTTATATGGCTTGCCAAACCTGCCGACCTTGGCGACCTGACAATAAATCTATACAAAAACGGAAATACAAGGGTACAGTTCCGCTGCAAGCCCTTTAATATATTTCTTCACGACAGCAAGGGCATACCCCTTGACAGCCCTATTGTCCTTGACAGCGATATACCATTAGACTTCGGAGAGGAAAACGTGCTTGCATTTGCAGCAGGGACAACAACCCATACTCTTGACTATATGGGCACCGCACCCGTGAGACCGGTTATTCAAATTCAGATGACAAAGGCAGTCAGCAGCTTCTCAATAAATATAAACGGTGTTGTGATCATCCGAACCAATACGGGAAGCAGCTTTACAATCGACTGCCAAAACGGAATTATGCCCAACGGTCTTTCGGGGGACTTCCCCGAGCTGCTTCCGGGCGAAAACACTGTCGCCGTAACCTCAACAGGGGGCAGCGGAACGGTTACCTTTGAGTACAAACATAATTTCTTGTATGGAGATGGTTTTTAATGAAATATATAGCAGTTTACGACAAAGACGCGACAGAATACAAATCAAGCCGTTTATGCTTCCTTGAAAACGCACAGGACGTGCATATCAAGCAGGCGATTAACGGCGATTACTTTATGGAGTTTAAGCTCCCAAGAGCCGATAATAAGTGGCAGTATTTAGACCCTGAAAACAAAGTGGGCTATGACGGAAAAATTTTCAGAATAAAGGAATACAAGGGCACAACCGTTACAGCTGTCAGCCTTATACAAGACAGCTGCAGAACCCATATCCCATACATCGGGGATATGATAAGCACCGCCAACCATACGGTTACAGCCTATGAGATTTTCACTAAAATATTCAGTTTCACGCCCTACGTTACGGTGCTGACTGAGGAGCAAGTCAAAGCTCTGGGCATGGAACCTGTTGATGACCCAATGGACTTTTTCGAGCTGTCTAAAAAGACGCCTATGGGCTGCATGAACAATTTGCTTGAACGGCTGAATAAGTACAGAATACACAGCGAGGTCTATATTGACAATGATAAAATTGCCCTTGTGCGGCAAATCGGAAAGGACAGGGGCGTAACCGTTGACCCTAAGTATAACGCAAATGACTTAAACTCGGAATGTTCCACCTACACATTGATTACAAAGCTGTATCCATACGGGCGGGACGATTTGCCGCTAAAGCAGACCGAGGACGACGACCCGTTTATTTTAAGTCCCAATCATGATGTTCTGGGGGAATATGAGGGATTTTGCAATTTTGATGAAATCACCGACCCGCAGGAGCTCAGAGACGCGGCAGAATGGCAGTTTGATGAGGATAATCTTGACAGGATAGACGTTCCAAAATACGCCATACCCTTTAAGTTTATTGACCTTGAAGCCAACGAAAAAATAAAGCCGGGCGACACGGTTACAGTTAATGACAGAGACCACGGCATAATATCAAAACAGAGAGTAACAGCAGTTGACATATACCCCTTTGAGCCAAACCGAAGCACCTTTGAAGTGGGCAAGACAAGTGTTACCATGGACGAGGCATTGACAACCATGTATACAGCCGCTCAATATTTGCGCCTTAACAGAACCATATCCGACAACCTTAAAACCGACGCCCTTGAGTTTATGGAGAGCAACGAAGATGTTTATCTTGACAGCGACAGCGGCGAACAGAAAATAGCCAAATACAAGACGGGAGCCCTGTTTGTATCGCCTAATGAATTGTACGCCGTTGCCATAATGGACGGCAAAATAAAGGTGGGTACGGCAGACGCAAGCAAATCCGACGGTTGGAGATGGACAGGCGTATTCGGTCGTGGACAGGTAACGGTTAGCGAAGTTTTCACGGGAGAACTGTTCACCGATTTAGTGAAAATATTAAGCGAGGACGGCACACTGACTATAGAGGGCAACCTTATACAGATGTTTGACAATAACAAGACCCTGCGGTTTAATGCAGGATATGCCGTCGGCATAAACAAATATATCTTTGAACTGTATGACGAAAACGGCAAGAGAACTCTGTATATGGACGATAACGGCAATTTAACGCTGACAGGCATATTTAAGACGGGCGAAAACGGCACAGCAAGAACAGTTATCGACGGCAACGGCATACAAAGTTTTGATGAAAATGACAGACTGCACGGACTTGTTAGCAATCCTGATAATCAAAATTCAGATTTAATTCTATACCAACATAACAATGAAGTTTTTAAAATCTACAACGAGGGTGCAGGAACAGTTCTTTTAAAATGTGCAGGTGCACAGGTTATAAGTTTGACCGATATTAGATGTGCATTAATCGGAACCGAATGGTATTATAACGGTTCAGAAATAGCCACAAAAAGTGACATACAAAACCTACAGAACCAAATAAACGCTCTGAAAAACACCGGGACGGTAATATAATATTGACAAAAATTTGTTGTATATGATATATTAATATCAACATACAATGAAAGGGTGTCAATCATGAAAAAATTTATTTGCGGTATTGTAGTTGGCGCAGTGTGTTCGATGACAATAGGCGGTCTGGCAACGGGGGTATGGGATAATATATCCGTGCTTAGAAATGATATAACGGTAGTGGTAAACGGTGAAACAGTTACCGCCGATAACTTTCTCTATAACGACACAACATATTTACCACTCAGAGCAGTAAGCACCGCACTTGGTGAAAATGTGGACTACGACGAAGCCACAAACACCGCATACATAGGAGAAAAAGGTGACAATATGAATACTACAGAGATTAAAAGCAAATATACTCCGCCAGAAAATGTGTTAAAAAATATCCAAATACAGGACGGATATTATTATTTAACAATAAGTACTATAATGGACAATTATTGTGACAATAAGACTACCTGGGTTGAAAATGAAAATAACAAAGAGATATTTACATTTCATTTTGCTGACGGTAGTACAAAGACACTGCAAGCACATTTAATTGAATGGCTGGCAAGATACGGCGTACTATATGATGAGTTCGTCGAAGAAATTCTTCCTCTGCTACAGTAAAATATATTGGTGACAGAATAATAAAAAAGAAATAACCGCCCATAATGAAGTGAACCCAATTAGTTAGACAAAAAAGTCTAATGAAAGGTATCCGATCAATAACCCCACGGCTACCCAATGAGATCTAATCGTGATATAATAATTCTAACAAAGTATATGGAGTTGGTTAGAAAATGGATAAAATATCACAAATCAAAATAGAAATGCGCATGAAAGAATGGACATCAATGGTTCGAGAGTGCAGAACAAGCGGACTAACCGTCAAGAATTGGTGCATGGCTAACGGAGTCAATATTAAAACATATTACTACCGTTTAAAAAGAGTACGAGATTTCATATGTGACAGCAAGACCGAAAATAATATGACCGGCAATAATTTGTCTGTTCAGCATGATATAGTCCCTGTACCTATGGAATCCATACCGAATAATGATATTCAGCAGATTAAGATAACTACAGAGAATATATCTGTTGAACTCACTGCAACAATACAGCCGCAGTTGCTCAAAGCAGCAATAGAGGGCTTGAAATGTTAGGCGGGATCACAGCTGCGCAGGTATATATAGTATGCGGTTATACAGATCTGCGCAGGTCGATTGACGGATTAGCTGCTATTGTAAAACAGAACTATGGTATGAACCCATATAACCGCAGTCTGTTCCTGTTTTGCGGCAGACGCAGAGACAGGATAAAAGGTTTGTTATGGGATGAGGATGGATTCCTTTTACTGTACAAGCGTCTTAATGACGGAGGCTTTCAATGGCCTCGGTCAGAGTCGGAAATGAAGCTTTTGAGTCGGGAACAATTCGTATGGCTTATGCAGGGATTAGCAATAGAGCAGCCGAAGGCAATAAGGAAGAAAACGCCCGTGGATCTGGTATAGCAAAGCCGGTAAAACGGCTAAGATTTCTCGCTGAAATTTCTGCCTGAAAAACGCTGAAAATCGGCTTAAATACTTGCTTTTCTGGGTTTTTTGTGGTATAATATATGTATCAGAAAAAGCAAGAAGAAGGTGTATTTTATGACTATATCAAAGCCGAAAACCATGGATGAAGCATTAAAGCTTATCGAGCTTCTACAGTCAAAAAACAATTCACTTCAAGCAGAAAATAATAACTTAAAACAGCGAAATGACAGCTTAGAATTACTTGTGCATAACATGAATGAAATGCTGACTAAAGGCAGGAAGATGATGTTCGGCAGATCAAGCGAACAATTGCGTTATGTAGAAGGTTATGAGCAGCTGTCATTTTTTAATGAAGCTGAAACAGAATCGGACGCATCAGCGCCGGAACCCAAAGAGGATATACTTATACCGGCGCATACTCGAAAAGCCAAGAGGACAAAGGAAGAGCTTACAGAAATTCTTCCTCACAAGGAAGTCATAGTAGAATTCGAGGGCGAGGATAGAAAATGTGATATATGCGGAGCAGAGCTTGTATGCATAGGCAAAGAAAAGCTTCGCAGTGAATTGAATATAGTACCGGCACAGATATTTGTAATAGACTATTACCGTAATGTATACAAATGCGCTGAATGTGAAAAAGAGACAGGAGAAACGGAAATACTGAAGCCGGATGCTCCTGTTGTGGTAATGAAGAAAAGCATGGCAAGCCCGGCAACAGTGGCATATACAATGCAGGAGAAATATCAGAACGGAGTAACATTATTCAGACAGGAGCAGTATTGGAAAAGCAAAGGTGTGGAGCTTAACAGAAACACTCTGGCAAACTGGGTAATTCATAGTTCGCTATGGTTTGAGCCTATGTACGAGCTTATGCTTGAAGAATTGCTTAAAGAAGATATTGTACATGCTGACGAAACGGAGCTGCGAGTGTTGAAACGAGATGGAAAGCCAACAAACTCAATGTCAAGGATGTGGGTATTCTGCTCAGGTAAAGACAGCCGCAAACCAATGTCATTGTACAAATATCATTCTACGCGTTCTGCAAAGGTGGTAGAAGAAGTATTAGGCAAATATACCGGATATCTGCAAACGGACGGATACGAGGCATATACACATGCATGGAAAGCAACGCGTATAGGGTGTTGGGCGCATGCACGGAGAAAATGGATCGACTGTATTCCGAAAGGTATAAAAGCGGAAGGCAGTAAAGCAGAACAGGCGCTTTCTATAGTGGAGGAAATATTCACAATAGAAAAGGGTCTTGTTGGCATGCAGGAAAAAGATATATATGCAGAACGCATCCACAAAACAAAACCCTTATTGGAAAAGTATTGGAAGCTGTTAGAAGGGACAGATGCCCCTAAAGGATCAGCGCTTTACAAAGCAGTTAATTATTCGCTGAACAACAAAAAGGAACTGGAGGGCTTTCTTGCAGACGGTCGGCTGGAGCTTACGAACAACAGAGCAGAACGTGCAGTAAAACCATTTGTGATAGCGAGGAAGAACTTTCTGTTCAGTGACACATCTAAAGGAGCTGATGCAAGCGCATTATGTTTCAGCATGATAGAAACAGCTAAACTCAACAAGTTGGATGTGTACGGGTATCTGATATATCTATTAAGCGAACTTCCCAAGCTGGGGGAACAGCCCATCAAGGAGCAGCTAATCAAGCTGCTGCCGTGGTCGAAGACGTTACCGGAATACTGTAAGATACCTAAAAGAGCCTGACCTGGTCTATGGACTAAGTCAGACTCTTTGGGCGTGGGTTAGTTGATCGGATACAATGAAAGGGTTTTTTTCATGGGAAAAAGAAAGTATACAAATGAATTAAAATTGAAGATCGTCGAAGAATATCGTAACGGAGATTTAGGATTAAAGCTTTTGGCGCAAAAATATTCCGTCTCGCCTGGAGATATTCAAAAATGGTCGGATGCGTACAGAGAACACGGAATAGACGGTTTATGCAAAAAATATAAAGCATATGATGGACAATTCAAGGTAGATGTGATAGAATATATGCATAGTACGAGTTCATCGGCAAGACAGACGGCTGCGCATTTTAATATTTCATCACACATAACCGTCTGCAATTGGAATCGTATATATCTTGAGAAAGGCAGAGACGCCTTGCTTAATCACAGGCAGGGCGGGAAAAGAGAGATGAAGAATAAACCAATCGGACGTCCGCCCAAATTTAAACCAAAAGAAAACGAAGATTTAGTAGCCGAATTAGAACGTCTTCGTATGGAGAATGAATACCTAAAAAAATTGAACGCCTTAGTTCAAGAACGGGAAAAGTCACAAAAAAGGACAAAGTAGCTGTCATAACGGAATTAAGGCATAAGTATAAACTGACAGCGTTGCTGGAAATAGCGAAAATACCGAGAAGCACATATTACTACTATTTAAAGAGGATGCAGGCGAGTGATAAATATGCCGAAATCAAAGAGCAGATAACGGCAATCTATCATGAAAATGAAGGTAGATACGGCTACAGGCGAATTACTGCCGAGCTACGTAACAGAGGTTATGCGATCAACCATAAAACCGTCCAAAGACTGATGAAAGTATTAGGATTAAAATGTATGGTAAGAATCAAACGGTATCGCTCGTATAAAGGAGAGATAGGCAAAGTCGCTCCCAATATCATCAACAGGAACTTTTACGCGTCGAAGCCTAATCAGAAATGGACGACTGATATAACCGAGTTTCACCTGTTTGGGAAAAAGTTGTATCTGTCGGCAATACTTGATATGTATAACGGTGAAATCATAAGTTATACGATAGGCAAGAGACCGGTGTTGCAGCATGTTATAGATATGCTTGATATAGCGTTTGCAAAGATACCGGATAATACTAATCTGATATTCCATTCGGATCAAGGATGGCAATATCAACACAAGAAATATCAAAAGAGGCTTAAGGATAAAGGTATAAGGCAAAGTATGTCCCGAAAAGGGAATTGTTACGATAATTCCGTAATGGAGAATTTCTTTGGAATACTAAAGTCGGAATTATTGTATATACGTACTTTTTCATCTATAGATGAATTTAAAATGGAATTGGAAAAATATATATGGTACTATAACAATAAGAGAATCAAGATCAAACTAAAAGGACTGAGTCCTGTCCAATACAGGATCCAATCCTCACTGGTTGCCTGATTGATCTTGTGTCTAACTTTTGGGGGTCAGTACA
>JABLTO010016607.1_pt1 | contig 25012 bp, 18 predicted proteins | sample 7160091 | NCBI WGS metagenome assembly JABLTO01 (sample SAMN14651225, study PRJNA627086) | human gut metagenome | isolation source: feces | host: Homo sapiens
AACAGTTGAAAGTGTATAATCGCAGGGATTATAACAACTTTCCTATGCGTCCATTAGGATGGAAATCTCCAAATCAGGTACTAAAGGATTATCTGGCATCCGTCAATCAGACTTTCGGTATATTAAAATATCATAATAACGGAGGAAAAGACCGAAAAGGCAGCGCATTTTCAGAATATTTCGGTTCTGCCAACTTAGGCAGAGATTTGAAAAAAATCGCAAACGGAGAACCAATAAATCCTAATATCTATATTTTGACTATCAATGCATTCTATAATAGTAATAATCCAGAATGTATTGAAAAAACAATCGTATTAATTGAACAATTAGAAAGTGAAGGCTATATCAATGGTCTTGATGGCACTGATATCATTAATAAGTGCGATCCCAATACCATCCAGATCTATAGAAAAATCTTGTTAAATCTTTGGAACTTTTACTACGACCAATATCAAAACCATTTTGATCGTAACACCGTAGTAGAATGCTATTCTATCCCCCAAGAAGATGTTAATATCATACTAAAAAAATATTCTGAATATCGCTTGCCTGTAAATTTGAAATATTATCAGAAAAGACTCCCTGATATTATAGAATTAATCAAAACAAAACCATCCGAATCCTTTGACAAAAGAGGTCTTGAAACGGAGTATATTTACTTTTTTAAAAATGTTTTAGAACAAAAATCCTTTTATACCTTATCACTTAAAGATAGAAAGATTTTTTTTAATACTTTATATGCAATGTCTGATATTCTGGACAAAATACACCATAAAGATTCATATATCATTAATCTGGAAATATTGGAATTCTTTAATGAGATCTACAACGATAATTATCATAATATCAATATTGATGATATCTGCAGAATACAGGGCTGCATATACGCTATCTCCATTGAAAATACCGAAAACTCACTGCAGGGAAACATCCGCCTTACAAAGAATAATAATATTACTTGCAAAAAATACGGTTTTAAACCTATCACTCAGCAAAAAAAGCTTGAATTGTGTGATATCTCTTTAAGAAGTCTGCTCACGAATAAACATTTAAACCACCTTAACCAACTTCTTGAAGATGATATCGAAATATCTATATATGAAAATCGTTTAAAAAAGAAGCGTCCTATATCACCTGATGAAATATATGAACTGAGTATATTAAGTCTCATATATTCAAATATAGCTATTTGCAGTCTCCAATATATAAAATATAACATTGACTTGTCTACTAAATATGATAAATATGCAGAAATATGCGATCAGTATCTCAATAGATCAAGATATATCAGAAATCTAATAATCAGAATCACTCAAAAGCAATATGGCGAACACTCACCTGAATACAAAGATGCCCAGCATTTTTTAGCAACATATTACCACTCGGTTGCAACCCACTACTTTTATACAAAAGACTATTCAAATTCTATAGTAATCAGATCTGTATTATTTACATTTTATAAAACTATAGGATTAAATGAAAAATACCATGTCCAGCTTGACCTTGCTCCCATTTCTTTGTATGAACAGTCTGGAGGAAATAAGAACTTATATCTCAGCTCCGCCAAATCCTTTTTCAACGCCAGGAAAAAGGACTTCTCTTATCTTTTTACAAAGGAGTTAATGTCATATGATGATTTTAAAAAGCTTGTGGAATTTAAAGATTTATTAGATAAGTAATCATAGTAAAAAAAATATGTATGAGCCCTGCTGCTATCGTGTGCTATACAATTGTTCATATTTTTATTATAAAAAATTATGGTCCAATCCCTCTGGACAGGTAACTCATTTGGTTCAATATTATTCAATAACATAACAAACGTCAACTCTTGAGATAGGATAGATATTATGGCTGATTAGGTTCGCTTTTTGATTTCAGCTGAATAATCTTGTGCGGTAACACCGCACAAGACTATTCAGTAAATTATTAATACTCATATAAATAATCTCTCCTATAATTTATAAATTGTATATTCTGGAAGGTCCTTTTCTTTCATCGGTCTACTTGATAATGTAATAGATGCATTATCACTAATATTACCTTCAGTCATTATAGATGCTATTGAATTAACTAATTTAGATTCAATTACATTTCCTATCCCTCGACCTCCATTTTCTAAATTATTCAACGTCTCTTCTACTAAATAGTTATAGAAAGCATCTTCTATATTTAATTTTATTTGTTTACTTTTAAGTAGATTATCAACTATTTTTTCAACTTTATATGAGAGAATTCTTTTTGCTATATCTTCTCTTATATAATCAAATACAATAAAGTTATCTCCTATCCTGTTTAATAATTCCGGTCTATTAATATCATATTTAAAATATTCCTTAATTTCTTGAAGAACCCCCTCTTTAATTTGTTCATAATCCATTTCTTTTGATACCACATTGATTGATGCTCCACTTGTAGAACGTTTTGTGATACCCAAATTACTTGTAAATATAATTAAAGTTTCTGAAAAATATACTGTTTCACCAGATGAATCTGTCAATCTTCCATCTTCAAGTATTTGTAAAAATTTATCTAAAATAGATGGGTGAGCTTTTTCAATTTCATCAAACAATAATACACTAAATGGTTTTTCTTTGATTGCATTTGTTAATTGTCCACCAGCGCTATAGCCGACATATCCAGGAGGGGCACCTAATAATTTCTGATCAGAGTGTGGCTGACCATACTCGCTCATATCAAATCTTGTTAAAAAGCTTTCATCGCCAAATATCATTTCTGCTATACTTTTTGCCAGCTCAGTTTTTCCAGTTCCTGTAGGACCGGCAAAGAAAAGAACTCCTTTGGGTCTGGAATTTGCTCCTCCTTGTAATTCAGTTAGTCCTAAGCATGATCTTTTTAAAATACTTGACACCTTAGATATAGCATATGTTTGCCCCTTTACCCTTTTAGATAAAATATCATCTATATTATTAACGATATCCATATCAATTTTATCCCAATGGCTCTCATTAGTTCCATATTTGAACATAAAAATAGCCTCTTTAATATGTTCAACTGTTAATCCCTGATATCTACACAGTGCTACTATTCCATCAATTTCAACCAATGACATACCATCAGTCAAAAGGGTAAATTCATCAACTATTTTTTTCTTTTCATCTTCATTTAATTCTTTGGTTCCTTTAATGGAAATAACTCTAGATTTTATAATTGAACTTCTTACTTCCTTTTCTGGCTTAGAAACGTTTAAAGTTTTAACATATGGATTATTCACATAAAACCATGCAGGAATATCATTTATTTTATCAGTAACAAAAAACTGAACATTTGTTAATGGCTTTTGTTTTGAAGAGCTAATTGCTTGTACGCTATTTTTTGACATTAACATTAGTTTTGCAAAATTTTTTTCTTCGCTATCTGATAAATTATCCGGAACCACAGCCAAAGTATTTGCCATTTCGTAGATTATTGCAACAGTATCAATTGTCCCCTCTAGAGCGGTTCTTGCATAAGATATAGCATCGCATACAGAAACATTTTCTAGACTATTAATACCTGTAATTTTAACAAATCTATCCACCATTATTTTGTTAAAAGGATTATTAAAACCATCAATAGGATTATAAAAAATGATTATGTCATAACCTTCTTTTTGAAGAAAACGCTGCAAATACATTTTCAAGCTAATTGGTTCGCAATAATCATCTTCTGGAAAAATCCATGGCTGTTTATCATGAACATTTCCCTCAATTATAAATGTTGTATGTATATCTTTATAAACAGCTAAGTCTCTTTGCCACTTTTCTAATTGCATATCATATTTCCTTTACAATGAATTTTTCATTATATAAAGTAATTTCATCACCATTGCTTATATGTACTTTATCGTTTTTCAAAACTTGTTTTCCATTTACTGATGTTCCAAATGAGCTAATATCTTCAATAAATAAACCAAATTTTTTATTAACGGTGACTACTATATGTTTTTTGCTAACTGCCGGATTATCAGCCAGCTCATTTGCACCTAATTCTGTCCTTCCAATGATGCATCCATCGTTTGGAATTCTTAGCTCATATCCCTTCCTAATTGAAACAAAAACATATATTTTTTCTTTTAATTCTGTTTTCCTTATTGATTCTAATAAATCATTTCCCGAGGTCAAATTATTAGAATATCTACTTGAGAGTTCCATAACCATAGGATCATCCTCAGAATATGTAATATAAGATTGCGTTATTCTTCCGCAAAACGGACATGGGTCTGGACATAGTTGCATTTTTTCAAATTTTAATACATTACCGCATTCGCAAATTTTACATAACATTTAAATTGTCATACCTTTCTCGTTTTTACTCTTCTTCCTTCTATTATTTGCATCACTTATCGAATTCTTATTAACATCATTTTCCTTACTCATTTCATTATAATCTGGTTCTATTTCTACTTCTGTCTTCAATATAATTCCTTTTTCTAATGCTTTTTTTACTATTATGTCTTTTAATTTGCAGACATTACCAGCATCACTTTCTATTTCTGCTTTTGAGGTAGTGCTTTCGTTTTTTATAGCAACTGCATCAAGCATTAAGCCTGAACCATCTGCAGATACAAACAACTTGCATGTGTTTATACTCGGCATATTATACAGATATCCATCTGATTCGTTTAACATACACGCGCTATCTATACCTAATCCAATTTCAATCATAATTTCATTTATTGAATTACGAATATAATTTCTTTCTTCGATTTGATATAGTTGTTCAAATAACCTATCATTTTCAGAATTAAGCTTCTCGCGAGATATATTTTTTTCTTCAATGCCTAAACGTTTGCACAATTCAAAATAAATTTTTTTTTCATCAACATTACTAATCTTTTCGTTCTTTTTATTCGTACTAACAAATCCATCTACTCGCCTCTGAATTTGCTTTATTTTATCTTCAATATCAATGCTTTCATTATCTATTATTCCATTAACCCAATTTATTAAACGATTAACATTATTGATATTATTATAATTATTTTGAATACTTTTAATGAAATTCATTAATTCATCTATTTTATTTTTAAAAGCATCCGTATTTATATCATTTAATAATACGGATAGATCCAAACGCTGACTAACTATTCCTTCACTATTTATAAAAGAGTCATCTTTAGCATTGACGGAATCAATAATTGCCCCCGTTTCTCCATAATCAGATGAATCCGTTGAATAATCCAAACCATGTTTTATAGATGGGGTTCTATCTGCATTATTAATAATACTAATGGACTTTATGATATTTTCACGTATTCTATCCCGTTCCATAGAGGCAAGTTGCGCTACGGAATATGAACTCATGCTCATTTTAACACCTACAATTCTTTCATTTTAAATACTTTATTTCCCAATCCCATTGAAAATAACCATGCCATAACTTCATCACTTTTAATAAATGATATAATTGACTTCATATCCATATTCAACAAAACATCAATTAGTTCATTCAAGGAATTCACAGAAATATTATTTTTTTTCAATGTTTCTGATTTTTCAATCGAATAACAAATACTTTTTATAGCAAGAATATCATTTTCCTTCGAAGAATTAATTATCTGCTCAATCTTTTTAATTGCTTTAATATCAGCATTTCGTATCCTTAAATAATAAACAATCAATCCAGAATTTGCGAATTCAATTGCATTTTCATCTGATAAAGAATCTAAACAAGATAGATATTCATTCAGTGTTCCATAGTCTTTACCTTTATAAAAAATTTTGTTTGAGTTTTCTATTAGATATAGTAATCTAAAAACTGCTTCATCATCAGAATATGAATATGCCAATTCATTAATTCTTTTTGATAGATCAGGATCTATTCTTTTAGCAAAATCTGTTAACTCTCTCCGTTTTACAATTATTTTAGCTTGCTCCCAATTATTCTTGATTGCAACTGCTAGCTGATGAAGTGATTCTACAACAACTATATCATCACCAGATTTACTAAAAATCAAAGTATTACCCGTATTTTTTTTGTTATTTTTAGGTAACCTAGTCCTCCTCGCTGTACCAGCAAAGAACTCACCCTCATACCATTTTTTTACCTCTTTATATCCCCATCGTTCTTCTTCATTCTTTTTTATAAGTCCTTCAATTAACTCTCTAAGTTTAATATTGATACTGCTCGGAATTTCTATTCCTCTATCCCAAGTATAAGCTATTTCATCTATACTCATACCACCTAACAGCGAATAGCCAGACGCTAATCTACATATAACCAAGCCTAATGCCCCATAGTCAAATGCTGGAGAAATAGTCGCTGTATCAAACAATGAATAAACTGGCGGGGAATACTCAGGAGTTCCCCTAATTAAATCAATAAATTTTCCATTTTCATTTAAATAATCTGATAATCCTAAATCTCCTATTACAACCCTTTTCCCTTCATCACATAAAAACAAATTGCTGGGCTTGATATCGCAATGAACTATTCCGTTTTTATGCAATTCATGCAACCCTTCATTTATCGAGGGAATAACAATGTTTTTTAAAAAGGAGAAAGAATAAATTTCTCTATTTTCAAGTGTTCCTTCCGGATAATAATCATATATTTCATAATAATTATTATTAATAACACCAGTCTCTATAATATTTACTATGTTCGGATGATTAACTTCTTTTAAATATGATTGTAATTTTTCCGATGGTTTCCATCCATTTTTATATATTTTGGCAATATAAGTTTTTCCCCATTTTTTGACGTGATATATATCCGCCTGTTTCCCTGCTTTGTTTTCAGCAGAAGTGACTATATAACTTCCTGCTATGTTTGAACCAATTTCTAGTTTTTCATCAAACGAACTATTTCCTAACTCATCATCATTGGGTAATCTTGTAGCATCTGTATTAATGTATTCTCCAATTATATTGTCTTTTTGTGGTATATATGTATCGTCTGTATTCATATCAGATTTCCTCCTGGAATACCAATTTCAACAATCTCCTTTCCGAAATAAACTAATTGTATTCTCTTGGGATAATTGTAAAAATCTATATCTCCATAAATATTCTTTATTGTAATAATCTTTTGATTATTTGAGCCTCTAAGTCCATTGACACTAATATCATCTTTATCATATTTACCATCAATCAAAAGACTAATGTTTTCTATTATTTCTTTTGCATAATGCACCTTTCCGCTTTGTAGATCTTCATATTTATATCCTGTAAAAAGTATAATATCTTCATAACGATGCGAAATAATTCTTAATAAATATAATAATGATTCTGATTGATAAAAAGGTTCCCCTCCTGAAATTGTTATCCCATCTATTCTACCGTTAATTAAGTCTATAAGCTCAACAAGTTCATCAACGGGAATATCCTTTCCATTTGATAATTTTTTAAATTCATTGCTCAAACATTCTTCACAGTTAAATGGACATCCACACATCCATATACCAACTCTTTTACCAGGTCCAAGTGTAGTTACTGGATAATACAATCTACCAATTTTTATATTCATCCTATCTCCTATAAAACGAAAAATGTGTTTCACAAACCAGCCCATTATCTACCAATTCCCCACACAGTAAGCATTTATGATTCATTTTATTAAGATGGATATAATATGAATTATCCCATTGATTCAATACACTAGTAATATTCTGCGGTGTAAAAATAGATGCAGCTCGATAACTAATCAACTTCATTAATTCTCCTAAAAGCGGAGCCTTAACTTTTGTCATTGCTTCACTTGGATTTCTCGGTGTGGTGACGACACCTGATTGCAATAACGAAAGAGACTCTAACGGCGAAGTAGAAACAAAATTACCAATCCCACAATATATCGGAACATCTACAACATCATCTTGAAATAGTCTTTCGTTATAGTATTTCAAAGGAGCATATTCTATATAATCATTTCTATTTATTAAATCTCTAAAATTATCTGATGAAATATATTTGGTTTGATATTCATAAGGGCAAAACTTTATTATCTTATCATTTATAGTCTTATAAATCACCCAAGGTTGCATATTATTCGTGGTATTCATCAATTTAGGCAAGAATGTATTATTAACACTATGAACTTTATCTAATAAACTCTTATCATCTTGCCAAAATAAACTATTTAATCCCTCGAATCCTTCTTCAACAGCGACAAAATACGTTATTGCGGATGCTAATTGAGTAAAGAACAAATCATATGATTCTGTCTTTGATTTCTCCACTATACTTATATCTTCAAAAAAAACACCAGGATACTCAATCCTTGTTTTTCCTTTAGCAATATCACTTTCAACAAGCTCGTTAAACTGCCTTATTTCATCTATTAATTCCATGATATTATCTGGGGCATCATTTATCTTCTTAAGATAAGCATTTCCATCATTCAACAAATTTTGCCCAGTAACACCAAAAAACAGATTATTATCAAGAGAATACTTTAGTTTTTTATACTCATCATTATCATTTATAGCCCTCATATACAATTCGCTAAGTTTTTTTTCTTCTCCAACCGTATTGAACTTCAATAATTCTATTAAAAACAATAAACTATCTGTATTCATCTTGTGCTCCGCTCTGCATCTGATATTATCTGCATTATAGTTCGATATAAAATATTATAGGGGTCTTCCTTTATTGAAACCAGTAGTTCTCTAAGTGCATTACCGCAATTAAATTCATTTAATCCTCTACATAAAATACTTATTGCATTATTATATTTATCATTTAGACCATTAGATTCATTATTAAGAGCATTGTAATTATTTATATCAATATAGCTATAATGTGATTCTATATTTTCTTTTCGTTTTTTGGCAATACTCTCTACTTCCTGGTTCAGAGAATTGCTCTCGATTATGCCGTAGACGTAAATCAAAGAATTAACTTTCTTAATCAAAACATCATCTGCTTCATCATCATTAACATTTAAAACATTTTTTATATAAGAATCCAAAACTATCTCCTTTGATTACTTATTAAATTAATTCTATCAACAAAAGGTTCATGTCCTATATTTATTTCACTTTCTTGAGACATGAAATAAGCTGTTACTGGAATAGCTATAATTAACACCAATGTTCCCCAACCCGGGTGACCGGTTGCATATAACAAAAACATAAATAATAATTCAGCAACAATTATTATTGTTCTTATCAACATCCTTGCTTTTTTTTGCTCCTTTAAAGCATCCGGTCCTAAAAGAGAGCATCTGTATATAGCATTTCTTGTTCTTTCATCTGCATTACGTCCAGCTTTATCAATCTCACTAATCAGATATGACTGTCTTCCTTCTAACTCACTAATTTGTTGATTATAATTATTCATATATCTATTTCCTCCAATTATTATTCTACTGTCAACGAAGCATAAACATCTGAAAAACTATCAATCCATACTTTGGAAGGAATGATAAAAGGTCTAAAATGCTTATTCTTTATATCTGTAGCTACATTCATATATACTGCAGTTCCTTCATGCATATTTTCCGGTTCATCTTCTGATACCAAGTCATACATTTCATCTTTTGGCAAAGAAAATGCAATTCTCTTATCGAAATATCCATCAACACTATCTCCCAATAATCTTTTAAGATTTGCAAAATTTTCTCCCCAAACAATAGAATTAATTCCTACTTCAGGACCATATCTAAAAATCGATAATAATTTTTCTATAGGATTCAAATCCTGATTTTCTGCATCATATATAGATGTATTTGCTAATCTCTTTGCTCTATTTATTCCAAACAACAACAGGAAAATTCTTTCTGTGCTTGTATCAACACCTTCTTTTCTATCTATAACAACTTGATACATATGATCAATTAATTTCGAAAGATTGCCAACATTTACTGTATTTATCTGATCAGGTAAGGATTGTGCTAAATAATCAAAATCAGTTGCATCCTCCTTAAGTTCAAGATCAGAAAGATTAGCGATATACATTAATGTATTTGATTTGTCATTCTTCGTAAAAAGTTCATCATATAGTAAACTCATCGCAGAAAACTCAAACAAACTCATTGCAATCTTTTCATCTTTACCAACTATTAACAAATTTTCACCTACATTATTGCTCAGATTACTACAAAACTCGATATTTTTTCCAAAGCCTTGTCCAATGAATAACCCATAACTATTTTCATTAGGACCAATACGTTGAAGATCATCTTTTCCATAGAAAATAAACTGGTTAAATTTATTATTTATATTATCCTCTGCATTAGTTAGCATAATTCTAGTTTTGAGGTTTTTATATTTTTCAGATATTATGCTGTCAGAATAATAATCATGCATAATACTTAATAAATTAAGCCTATCTGTTTTATCCATATAACTTACTTGAAAGAACGTATTGGCAGACTCAACGCCACCACCACGATTATATATCGCACTACCTGCAGGCTGATTCTGTAATGTTTTTACACCTTGATTATCACTGTTTAGTATTGAAGCCGCACTTTCTTCAGAGCCTTTAACTGCAATTCTGACAGCCATTTGACTAAAGTATGCTTGTAATCCCTGACAATGACTAAAATCTTGGCAAGCTAAAATCAAATGAATTCCCATCGCACGCCCTTGTGTAACAAGTTTATTTATAGCAGAAAGACATTCTGTTGCAATTTTATCATTGCCATCTTTTGATCTGAATAATTCTTGCACCTCATCAAAAATCAACAGTAATTTAGGAACTTTATCAACATCAGGCTTATCATTATAATCATTTATATCCTCAACATCTTCCCTTGCAAAAATATCGGCTCTTAATTCCAATTCTGAACATAATTCATTAAGTATACTAAGCCCAAATTCCCTTTCACTATCAATTGCAACAACCCTAAGAGCTGGTAATTTATATTTTGTATATGGCTTAAACTCTACTCCCTCTTTAAAATCCACCAAATACATTTGAACATCTTCAGGAGAATACTGTAATAACGTACTCATAATCAATGTATGTAATAGTGTTGTCTTACCTGCGCCTGTTTGTCCTGCAATTAACACATGATGCTCAGTGCTACCGCCGCCTTTTCCTAATATCATGCTCACAACAATATCCGCACCTTTTATGCCTATCGGTATACTTATTTCATGATCATTTCCGGTAAACCATTTATTACTATCTTCAATATCATAATTAAACATATCAGCAAATTTTTCTATTTTACCAACAGAATGATCTATACTTGTTTTTAATGACTCAATGATTGAATCACTATTCTCGATAATATCCTTCATCGAATCAAGCTTTATATATAACTGTTTTTCTTTGTCTAAATATAATTTTTCGCCCTTTGCTGATGTGGCGACTAAATTATTTTCTATTTCATTATATAAAGCCTCATTTTTTTCTCTAAATTTAACCAATTCCGTATTGTTAGCCCAAATCAAAACACAAACACCTAATGATGCGCTATTTCTAACTATTGCATGTAAATCCTTAAGAGCATTACTTGAGAATCCTATTGGAAAATCAGTTATTGCCAAAACTCTTACAGGCTCTTTTGCAAATCTACTACGTCTATCTGCACCATACGATTGATTAATCGTCTCCATTCGTAATCTTAATGTAGCAATTGCATTTTCAATATCCTGCTCCTTACTCCAAATTTTAGTATCTATTATCCTATCATTTGTTATTCCTGCTAATTTGGGGATACCTTGAAAACTTGTACCCATTTCAAGAGGATCTATCATTGTAGTTTCAAGTTTCCCAGCCGGAAAATACATAAAGAGTTTTAATAATAATGGTTTTATTTTATCTCTCAAGTTTTCTCTATCAATATCATTATATTTTACTAATAATGAAATTCCATCCATTAACCTTTGACAATATGGCAATTCTATGGTTGAATCATTACTTCGCTTATTCAAAATACCAGAAACTTGTTTTTCAACAGTATGTAAAATATCTGTATAATCAAATCCCAACTCACTATTAATATCTAAACATAACGTCCCTAATCTTATTGCTTCTGGTAACTCAGCGGGTGCAACATACTTTGATTCATTCAATCTGTTTCCTTCAACCAATTGAGAATATCTCTTAATATTCTCAACATTCATACCATTAGCAATTTCCTCATCAGATTCCTTTTTATAATTTTGAGTAAGTTTTAGATATTTATCATCTATATTCTTTCTTGAAGAATCATATTGATTCTGAGCGTTAGCTAGTTTATTCTGGGATTTTAGCTCACATATTTTTTGATCAACGGCTTTAAATTCACCAATAAGGCTAAATTGCCTTTGTAATTCCCCCTTTGATGCATCTAATATACTTGTAATGTTCATGAACTCATAATTAGCATATGTTTTTGCTTTTCCATATTGTTCACCAATACCATTAACAAAGCTAGAAAGTGCATCAAGTACTTCTTTATTAGTCACATTTTTTTGCTGATTTGTTTTAATCCGATTTTCATAAACAGTTTGTCCCAACTGCAAAGACTTGTTGTATTCTTCATTTATACTGTTTTTTTCATTATTAAAGCTACTATCCAACTGCGATTTTTCACTATTAGCCTTTCTAATAAAATCATTTCTTTTTTTCACATACGAGTTAATGAAATTCCTCAATCCGGTCATTGCCATAACTGCAGACTTATGACTTACTCCATTAACAGTGTCCATCGATGTCCCCCACCATTTAATCCATTCCGCTTCATTTTCTTCAAAACGGTATTCATTAACTTCTTCATTATTAAAATCTTCATTTATGGAATCATGAACACTTATATTTGTATTTTGTACAGGAGTGGCATAATTAGAAGCATTGTTAGATATAATTTCTTCTTCCACCAAAACAACAAGAGGATACCCACTGCTATCTTGCCCTACAACAGTACACCGAATCTCTTGTCCGATTAACGCTGCATAATTATTATCTCCACAATTCAATACCCCATAAGAACCATCATGAAATTGAACTGCATAGCCATTTGTTATTTCATACATAATTTTTGCCATCTTAGTATTTTCAATTTTATCTTCTTTTTTTAGAACCATGGAATTTTGACCACCACATTGATTACAAAAAACCGGAGTATACTCGCTTTCAACTTCGGCTTTACAAAATCTACAAATATACTTCATTACCATCCCTCCTAATGATTTTGTTATATTTAATTAATAGAATTAACATCTACCATTTTTGATATTTTTTCAGCATATTTTTTTAATACTATGATTTCATCAATCGTATATTCTTCTGGTTTCTTCCCTGAAAAATCAAACATACTGCCTGTTATATCATCTATTATTTTTAAATCGTAATAAGAACCATCCGCATTTTTTTTGAACATTTTTTTGTATTGATCATAAGTAATTATTTCCATATGTTGCCTCCTAGTTTTTCTCATGCAAATACACATAAGTATATCCATCTTGTTCAAACGCATTATCTATCATATATTTTGTTGACGATGGAGATGCTACTTCTTGTTCCATAATTCCATATGTAGACAAATGAGTAATACTAGCTCCACTTATATTATCGGGTAAAACAAAAACCATTTTTACACTTTCAATTCCATGACCAGAAAATGACCTAGCAGTATGTTCAGATGTTGACCAACTAGCTGGTCCTTTCATATCGATAACTCGACTATCCAAGATTGAATCTCGTGTTGCCTTGTCAACATTAATACCTCTATATACTTTTCCACTCCACTTTGACGCATTTTCAATAAACATATCTATATTATAAATATGTTTCTTCATAGGTGTATCATCACTGGATGAATATGCGGATCTAATTAAACTGTATTCATCTCCTGTAAATCTTTCAATACTATTCAAAATCTCCGACGCCTTAATTGCCGTAATTTCATGGTTTGAATAATTAGCATCACTTATAATTGAGTTTATCTTTTCTGGATATCCATTTATTCGCATTTTATGTGTATCTTGTATACTCGAATTATTATAACTGATTCGAGTATTATTGTTCGACCCGAAAATGGCTTCGTGTAGTGCTCTCCATTCTGGATCTTTTGAATAAATACTGTAATCATTAATTCCATAGTTATGATCACTCATATATTTTGTAAGTTTCCCCATTGGAGAATTATCATTTACAGCAGTGAGAGAATCTTGATTTTGTTTTTTTTCATAATAAATATGTTTCTGAGGCACTCCCTCAGTTTCAAGCATTGTATATAGAGCCTGAAAATAGCTTTTCAATCCCCCATCATATTTATGACCATTATTTTCAATTATGTTGTATACTTCAGCTTTGACTAATTCTGCATATTCACCACTTGAAATCATATCGCTCGCTTCAATTTTATATTTTTCAAACTCCTCTCCCAAAAAACTAGTATTTTTTTTGTTTTGTTTCCACTTATAACTATCTGAATTTTTGTGATCTTCTTTAGTTATAGTTAATGCAGGTAAATTTCCTTTATTTTTATCTTGCACTGCACTAGATGGAATATGGTGCCGTTCATACCCTTCATGTGTTTTTAAATCTTTGTATAATCCTCCTTCCTGCACCACTCCTTCTTCACCATCAGTCAAATCCAATTCATTATAAAAAGAGTTTATCTCATGCAAAGTTCTATACTTATTCATTTCAGCTTCATCACCAGCTGCTTTAGCATTGTTATATTGATCAATAATGTTAATTTCATCAACTAAACCGCCATTTGATGAAATTAACCCATGTTTGCCATCGGAATTACCATTATTATTCAATATAGAATCATTTGCATAAGCATGTACTGTACGAATTGAACCATTATTATGTGCATTGTTAGATAAAGACGAGTTTATTCCAGCTTTTGTTCTACTAGTAATACTAATATCATTATCATATGCAGAACTTACGAAACCTTCTTCATTACTTTCTTCTTCAATATCTTCATCTAGCCCTAAACTTTTATTTAAAGAAGCTTTTGCTTTTTCAGCCGAATTCATTCTTTCAACAATGCCTTTATACATTGCTTCAGTATTACCAGCAAAAGCTAGTCCTTGTAATTTCTTTAACTGAGATAAATTATTCTTCTCAACAGCATTATGTGCCTCGATTTTTCTAATTTGTGTTTTTTTTTGTGCATTAATATTTGAAACTTTGTTTTTTGCATCTTGAAGTGCTCGTCTACTGGCAGCTAGTTTTCCTTGAGCAACAGCAACAGCGCTTTGCGCTCCACTTACATTACCTTTTGGTTTACCATCTTCATCCATTTCCTGTGCTTGATCAAGTTTCTTTTGAGCTACTTGTAATTGACTAGAAGCAGCCGAAACTCTTGCAGAACACTGTTGCACTTCTCTTTTTGCTATCTCACCGCTTTCGACTAATTTTTCAGCTTTATCTGTTATTTCTGAAAATTTTAACATATATCATTACCCAAATATCCCCGATAACCTGTTCTTCAAGTTACTAATATTATTTTTTAAGTCTTCACTAGTGTCCCTTGCTTCATCACTAATTTCTTGATATTCTTGGTTACTTTGCTCCAAGCTATTTTCCCCTGATTCTGCAGATTCCTGTCCAATTTCGCTTACACCTTCAGCTGTTTTCATAGCTGATATACCCTCTGTCACATTTCCCATTTCATCAGATATATCTTCTTGAAGATTCTTACTAGAGGCCTCTATTTCTTCTCCTTTGCTTTCTACTTGTTCTTCAAAAGCAGAATCAAAACTTTGTTGATACTGATCTTTAGTATCTGAAACAGCCTCCATGTCTTCATCATCTTGTAAAGATATGCCTTCAAGAATCCCTTTTATTTCTTCAGAGTCGTCAGTCATTTCATTTCCAATATCTTTTGTCTGTTCGGAATTTTCCTTAACCTCATTAAGTCCTTCTCTCATCAAGTTTTTGAAACCGCCCATAAAATACCTCCTTTTTATGCAATAACCTTTTTTAAACTTGGTAATATAACTTCAGTCTCTTTAATTATGGCACCAATAGTTTTATTACTATTTCCAAATACAATCTGATACTCTTGGCAAAAAGTCAAAATGTACTCAAGTATTTCTATTTGAATAACAGTTATTCCTTTAAAAAGCTCTAACGAAATACCACTTTTTTTCCATCTATTCTTTTTCAACCGATCCAATGTCTTAACATCCACTAATTCATTTTTTATTAACTCAATAATTAATTTATGATTAAAAGACTCCACTCTATTATTTAATTTGGTTTCCATCTCATAATAACTATCATAGAATGATTCCTTCTCTTCATCATTCGTAAGATTTGTGTTTTCTATCTCTTCTGCTTTTTCCCTATAACTCCTAATTTCATCTACTGTTTCTTCTATGTCATGAATTCTACTCAAATGTTCATCCAATAAATCAACAAACGTCTTAAACCGAGAATAGTATCTACGCCCATATATAGTTATACTTTTCTCAACTGTTTCTTTGTAAGAAGCTCTGTTCTTTAGTAGTTCCAATAATTCACTGTTGTTTTTCGGTGTAGTCCATCTTTCCTTTTCTTCTTTATTTTTTATCTCCCCACCATATTCATTAATTCGAACTTGAAAAGGTCTCATCAATCCTTCATAGAATACTAATGCTTGTCCTGGTTCAAAAGTTGCCATCTGTTCTAACTGTATACCTTTTGCAGACATTGTCCCACCTAATAACGAACGGTCATCCTGAGAAGTAATTCTTAATCCTATTTTTAACCCGGTGTTTTTTAATACCTCATCTGCCATCTTTGTAGGAAGTTGATCAGCAATAACTATTCCTTCTTTAAGTGCTCTAACCTCAGCAAGCATTTTAACAATAAAGGCTGTAGCAGATACTTTAGCATCTGCTTCTTGTCCTGGAGATTCTTCCGATTCTGGGCCAATTAAGTTGTGTGCTTCCTCAATAAAAATCACATGCCTAATCTCTTCTTGGCATACAGGATCAACTTTCAATGCTTCTCTAATTAGTGCACAGAGCATTAAATTGAGGAAATTAGCTGGACCTGCCCCCATAGACTCAAGCTCAATAATTACAGATTTATTTAACCATTCCTCTGGAGAAAACGTTGACCTTGTAACATCAAACACATCCCCCATCTCCCTTTGGAGTAAGCTACCAATTCTAACATTCAATGCAGATTTTAAATTTCCTTTTACCTCTGCTCCATAATCCATTACTTCAACAAGCTCTTCCAGTTTTTTATATAATTGCGACATCGAAGGAAACTCTTTTTTCTTGCCATCTGCATATGTTTCATTTCCAGTATAAATATCATCATAATTCCAGCCCATATCTGAATAAACTGTCTCTATTCCTTTATCCAGAATAAATGGCATAGGATTATCCAATGGAAATGCACCTTCAAATACTCCTTTTAATGTTTGAATATGCTCTGAAATCACGCAACCTTTCGGTAATTCAAAAGGATTGATATGAAGTGGGAATTGCATATTTGCATTAGGCGAAAATACATATACATCTTCCATTTCTGGATCATTAAGTAGCGCTCTATATTCTTTTTTTGCAGGCTCAAGAACCAAAAAATTTATACCCTTTTTGTGTAGCGATGAAACAAAATGATACATCGTATTTGTTTTACCAGAACCAGGTACACCTGAAAAAAATGCGTGTTTAGGAAACATTTTTAACGGGAAATAAACATCATACCCACTTTCATCTTTACCAATATACAAACTTCCCTTTTTATCAACAATTGCTGGCGCAGTTTCTTTCTTTTTTTGAATAACCTCCCCGTCATATAACGCTGGAAATCTGAAAAAGGGTGCAACTTCTTCTAAAGTAAAAAAGACAGGCAAGTAGTTCAATGATAAATTTTGGACTTCTTCTTTGCATACAATCATTCCTTTAGACGACGATTTTGCCACCATTTTGGTTCTTATATTTGACAACTCATTGTTATTATCATTCAAAAAACTTAAAGGATTAAAAGCACCTCTAAATGAAGAAATTGTATATTTCCCTTTTAACAAAGCTTCTGAGCCAGCAGAATCAATAATTGTCTCACTGGCATCTAAATCATTAGAAAATGTAACAATATTTGTAATAAAATGCGGTGAAGATTCAAAATCATCTAACATTTTCTCATATCTGGATAATGTGTCTTTACCATCATAATCTCTTGAAGATTTGCTAAAATTACTATCTTGTTTATTTCTAAGCAAAGCCATAGGTTTAGACAAGGTTTTTCTTAAGAGCTCAGCTCTTTCAACGGGATACAAGTCGACTCTATATATACAATCTTTATCAATTGATTCAAACATCTTGAACATACTATACAGCCTTCCATCATCATTCATTTCCCATTCTCTAATCACATAATAATTTTCTTCGGTCAATCCTGGAGTAGATAATAAGGTTTCAGATTTTGATAAAAAACTACAATTGTTAAATGTAAGTTCTTTCGCTCCTTTGTATTCTAAAATATTTTCTAAGTTTACTTTCTTCTCAATATTCAATCCATTCTTTTTATACTTAATTACCTCGTCAAATTTGTAATAATCAGACAATGGAGACGCCATAATAAGAGGTTTAATATTTGTTAAACTATCTTCGTTTCCTCTAACAAGCAAAAGAATTTCTAATTTATCACCTTCAAAATCCTTATTGGAAATATAAATGTAAAACAAATGAAATGATATATTAGAAATAATCCCTTTTCGATTAAGCAAACGTAAAAAAGACAGATGTTTTTCTAATATATCTCCTATACCATTTCCTTCAAGAGAGGCATATTTCATTAAGGTAAGATCCGGTAATTTACTAATTCTAAACCATATTTGACTATTATTCTCCATCCTCATCTCTCCTCAAAAAAAGACCACATCGTGACGAACATCGCTTTATTAATAAGTACAAGCTGATATTACATTCAGAATGTTGTTATACAATGTTGTTTCCTGTTAAAATGCTAATTCATTAGCATTGGCCAATGCACCTCTAATCATTCCAGTCAAAGTACCTCTCTGACTATACATTTCTTTTCTATTAGGATCATAATTTGCCTTATTACTATCATATTACAATGTGACGTGCACGCCCAATCCAAGGTGAATTTTACTCTTGCACAGTAGATATTTACTCTTTCATACAATCATGTTATGGTTATAGTCCCTTCTGACAGCAGTAAAAGGAGAATTACGATGTACCGCATATTTCAATAGCCTTTGCTATCAGATGCTATTGAAATATGCGATAAATTACCTATAATTACTCTTTACTATTGTATGCCGAACTTATGCCAGCAAACTTCTATTGTACTATTCCTTTGACTACTCTGTAGCGTTTTCCTTTAACCGTTACATAACCTGTCTTGTTACTCTTTTTGCCCTTAACTACATAGTATTTCTTTCCTGATTTCTTAACAATACCTTTATATTTTGGCTGCCATACACCTTTCTTTACATACCACCATTTTCCATCTGTATTTTTTACCAGTTTTGTACTATTTTTCTTTCTTCCCTTATATACATAGTAGTATTTTCCATCCGTATGTTTTACAATTCCGGTAAATTTCGACTGCCATTTTCCATTTTTAATATAGCACCATGTACCATTTGTACGCTTTAATAAACCTGTATAATTTGTTTGTTTTACACCATTTCTATAGTAATACCAGCCTTTGGAAGTCTTTTTCATTCCATTATACGCTGCTGTTGTAACAGTCAAAACATTGCTGTTATAACTTGTATGGATTGAAATCTTATTATAAGTACATGTACCATATGCCTTAACTAAAAAATTATATGTAGTATTCTGTTTTAATCCCGATAATGTACAGGAGGTTGTAGATTTTCCAGCTACATCAAGTACTCTTTGCCATTTTTTACTTGCTGTATCATACATATAAACGTAATATCCATTAGCTCCATTTACTTCATTCCAGGAAAGACTTATCTTCTTTGTCAAAGCTACTGTTATCCATACATTAGTGCTGTCAAGATATAATCCATATCCACCGTATTCAGAAGCACCTGTCGTGTAATTATTCACAGCTCTCACAAGATATTGATATGTCACGCCTGACACGCAATTTGTATCCTTATATGTATTTGTGCTTCCACCAGCAACTGTAGTCAGCTTTGCATAATTTGTATCGGTCTGCTTTTTCCGGTAAATTTCATATTTTGTAGCACCAGATACTGTCTGCCATGACAATTTAAATCCGCCCTGTATTCTTTCCAGTCCTGTCACACTACATTTACTTAAATTAATGGATTGCTTTTGTATCGTAAATTTCTGAGCACCTGAATCATTTCTTTCATACAACCACACATTGGTGCCATCTAATGATCCATAGCTTTCAACATCCAGAACTGCAGATCCACACGAAGCATTTAAGAAATATGCACCTGCTGTACCTCTGATAAACCATCGCTGTGCTGTCGTATTATTTCTTGAGTATACACCTACATTAGTTCCATTTGTCTGTCCCCAATTACTGTCATCAAGAGCTTTTCCTGATGCATAATTTACGATCTCATAGGAACCATTACTTTGTCTTATAAAATGCCATAACTGATTTGCTTGATTTGAACCTGTTCGGATCGTTACATTATCATCACTATCAGCTGTAACATATTTTTTTATTCCGGTATTCATTATAGTAGCATAAAAATCATTACCTAGATTTTGAGTTTCACTATCATAGCCATAAGTGCATACTGTTTTTGATGCCATTCTCTGTCGATTATCTTTATCATTATATGGCACTGCCCAGACATTTATCCGATAATGTCCTGCTTCCGGTATAGTAAATTGGTAACTATTTGCATTTACATCCCCATTTGCACCTGTTGCACCACCATAACATTCCTTACTTGTGTCAGTATTTGTAATAATCAGCCAATAATGAAGAAAGTCACTTTTACTGCTGGTTTTATCCCATGTTATATTCATTGTCTCACCAACAGCATAACAATCTCTGTTTGTTGTAATTGTTGGTATAGTCATCTCACCCCTCGCAGTCTGATTTAATGACACCTCATGCAATTTTACAACATATACTGCGCCTGCTCCCATTCTCCATGCACTGTAATTTCTTCTATTTTTGGTATGTGCTGAGACTAATGGATTACCATTTCCGTCTATTCCCGTACAAATACCGGCATGATCTACATCATTAGGCACTGCACCTGCAACTTCAGTTCCCCATACATAGAATAAAGGATCACCTTTTTTTACTTCAGACGCTGATGGATTACGCACGATATGACCGCTAAACTCAGGATTTGCTTTAAACCATTCCAATAAATAATCCGCTCTTATCCAAGCTCTTGAATATGGATACCATGTACCATCTGTTGCTAAACCTCCGGCTACCAGACACTGTGATACAAAATTGGCACAATCATGCCCATCAAAATTACTATATGCTTTATTATAGTTTCCTGTTCCATAACCACCTGTAGCATCCGTATAGGTCAATCCATAACTTGCTGCTGAATCCGCGTTATAGGATACTGCAGCCTCTACCTTGCTTATGTTTTGTATTCCAAATGTATCATTCGGAATATAAGCAATGATCATTGCAACAGCCATTAACATACAAATGGCATTCTTCCATATCTTTATCATATGGTGTGTTTCTTTTCTTGCATTTTTCATATACATTCGTCTCCCTTCATTTAATAACTCTGCAAAAATACTTTCACTTTATTTATAAAACCAATTCCCAATTAGTTCTAATAAAACAGCATATTAGACCTATACACTTTTTTGTAATCAAGCTGCTTGATTTTGTTTCTACACTTTCATAAAATAATTAATTTTAATGACAATATATACATAAAAGAGCTTTTTTCACTTGAAATTGCCTACGTTATATTGGCATTAGCTTTTACACTTTTCCAATTCATACAATTTTTTAACTTTTTGTCCATTTGTTTTAACTAATGTCCATGTATATTTATAATTCTTGCTATCTTTAAAAAAATGTTTAATGATAAAAAAATTACCTACAGGAATAATTGTTGTTGTTTCATTACCATAAGAATGATGATTTTTATATTTCTTTAATACGCATTTTTCTCCACTACTTGTTTTTTTCTTAATAATTCTATACCAGTCATCTGTATAATAGACATTATCCTTTATCACATATGCTGAATATGCATTACGGTAATTATTTTCTCTCGACATAAAACTTTTGTCTTTCACTAATATTCTGGTATAATAATTTTTTTTATTAGATGTATATATTTTAGTTGTATTATATTGTTTGAAAAAACTTTTCTTGCTGATAGACTTTTGTTTAAATTTATCTACCGATATAGCATAATATTTTTCCCTATTATCACTAATAAATTTTGTTGAATAATAAATTATTCCATCCGAGATAAATGATTCATAAATATAATTTCCTTTCATATAAAAAGAAGCTATCTTTCTTTTTCTTTTACCATTCAAAGAACTCTGGTACAGAGTAATTCGTCCAGGTGATTCCATGTTATTCAGATAATATATCTTATTGTTATTTATAAAGTAATTAGATATCTCTCTATGTACTACTTCTTTTTTATTAGTTTTAATATTAATTCTTGCTACCTCATAGTACGGATAATCGTCTACAACATACGTTATATAATACAAATATCCATTCACATATGTTAAATTTTCTATTTTACTAAACACCCTAATATTCTTTGTAATAGCTGTATTCTTGTGGGTTCTAATATTATATGCCCGAATTCCTGATGTACCATCTGCAGTTGTATTACATACATAGTAAATTACATTTCCTATCTGCACCGCTTCCGTATTGCTCCCTATTGTTCTTTGTGCATTAGTTTTAGCCAACACTTTAATATCCACAAATCCTAATACAACACATATTATCCCAAACATTAAAATTATTTTTTTACATTTTTTCATATATATTGCTTCCTTTTTTCATCTACAATATTATACTTCTAAAGATTTATAGTTTTGTTTTTTCCAAATATTCTATTTATTAGTTTATCATAAAACAAGCGGGCATAACCGTTCCTTGCAAAATTCGCATTTTTCATTGCATTTTCGACAAAAAACAAAACAACCCGACATCCCTCTATCCAATTGTCAGAGTTCATATCGAGTTGCCTCATGTTTTATATTATTTTGTTACTTAATTCGATAACTATATATCATCCCTCTTTAATGAGATACCTTTTCGTTCGTTTTCTTACTTATACCCCTTCTCCTTCTCATACTCTATAATGAAATCCCGGTTTGCAAGCTCATATTGATTAAATACTGCTGTGTCGTCAAAATCATCCGGCTCGACCGTTCCATGATACCAGCTTTTGGAATTGAAATATGCCTGATAATCGGCATCCTTGAATTTTCTTCCATGACGGGCATATAGCTCATTGCAGGCGAGACGAAGCTCATCCTTCGTTAAGCCATCCAGATCTTCCTCGGTCAGATATGTACTGTCGCTATACGGAAGAATGTAGTCATCCGATGCTGTATCATAGGAACTATCATCATACTCCGCTGCTTCGTATACAGCCCCGCTGTATTCACATTCTTCATCCAGGCTCTCAACACTTAACTGACGTTCATAATAATCCGGTCCGGCGATTGAATATATTTTACCGATCACGCACAGCTCACCATCACCATTTACATAAGGCACTGCATCCCTTATGTTGGACATTGCAATCGTTCTGTCATACGTCTCTTTCAGGAACTCGTCCGTTCCGGTTACATCCTTATATGTATTTGTAAAATAACCATCCAGCTCATCCTGAACCTCTTTCTCATAGGTAGAATTATCAATATCCAGATAGTCTATTACATCTGCCTTAGAAAGCTGTATGTCTTTATTAAGATCAACCGTATATACATAGAAATCAGCCACTTCATTTGCATCAAAATCAAGCCGGATCACCAAAGACAACAAATCCTCATATACCGACCATTCGTATCCGATTGCAATACATCCTGTACTATATTCTCCCTCTTTTGTCATATAATCATTCGCAAGCTTTTCTACCTGTGTATTTACATTTTCACAGGCTGTGCTGTCATAATCTATGTAAGGAATATGATACGAGGCTGTACAGTCGTATGCCGAAACCTTTCCGGATAACTCCGAATCAACAACCATATTTTTGGAATATTCTTCTGGCATTTCTCCTGTTCCGGCTCCTACCTTCTTCTCTTCCGGAAGTGCGGCTGCCTTGCCATCTGATCCTGCTGCAGAAGAAGCCTCCTCTGATGTTTCCGTATCAGAACCTGCATCCATACCGGTTGTTTCATCCGTTTTTCCGGTTTCTTCTGGCACGGTTGTTTCGGCCTTTTTGCTGCTGCCATCAGCATCTTTGTTTAAGGAAAAACTGCACCCCATGAGGCTGCCTGCCAGTGCCATACTTAATACTATAAATCCTGCTTTTTTTCTCATCCTTTTTACCCTCGTTTCTTTATCTCATAACTGCCAGTTTATATTTTTAGCATTTTTTGCTGCCAGCAACTTGGTTCTAAGCTCTGCATCATCCAGATCTATGAAATCACACTCTATTATACCATCATTCTGTCCACCTCAAATCCCAGCACCTCCCCAATCTTCTCTACCACCATTTCTGCTGCATAGAGCTTGTAATACAGTCTGGAATCCTGTTCTCCCATCTGGAAATAGCCATCGATGATCGTATCAGAAACAGCCACTGCATAATATACTTCTCCCGGTACGCTGTCCTGATTGTTTGGATCAATATTTCCCGTTGTACCGGTAATACCAATTCCGATGTCTGCACGATATGCCTGTTTACAGGCTTCTGCCATTGCCCGCGCTGTTTCTTTGGAATAGACACCACAAGTTTCTATCACCGCTTCCGGAACACCCTGCATGATCTTTGCTTCGTTGGAGTAGGTTACAAATGCTCCTTTTAATATTGCAGATGCCCCTTCAGTATCTGTGATTAGGGAAGCAATCTGCCCGCAGGTGATACTTTCCATGGTTGTAATCGTCATTTTCCGGTCGATCAGACAGCCTGTCAATCGTCTGTAATTATTCCGTATTGTCTTTTCCATCTGTTCATCCAGTTTTTTTCCTGCCATTTATCCTTCCGCCTTTGTTGCCTTTAATCTATTTATTATTATAATATATTCACAAAAGGATTTCCACAAGTGGAAATCCTT
>JABLTO010214895.1_pt1 | contig 25007 bp, 27 predicted proteins | sample 7160091 | NCBI WGS metagenome assembly JABLTO01 (sample SAMN14651225, study PRJNA627086) | human gut metagenome | isolation source: feces | host: Homo sapiens
CATGGGCAACCCCCCGCCACCCACACCCCCCACCCCGGCCCCCCCATTTGATATTATAAACATAGAATTTATAGAAAGGAAAAATAAAAAATGGAGAAGACAAGAAAAGTGAAAATAATAAGTTTATGCGCTTTATTAGTCGCGGTCTTAGGGCTTACGGTTGCTTTTGCAGCTCTTTCGCAAACACTTACAATTAATGGTAATGCAACGGTTGATTCAGCAACCTGGAGTGTGAGATTTCTTACAAGTGAAGAAGGAGGTGTTGGTATAGCTAAATGTCCTGATTTTGAAACAAATGGCGATGGTACTGTTAATGAAAATGTTACAATTGATAAAACAAGCATAACTAACGTAAGTTTAAGTGTTACAAAGCCTAATGATATGGCTATAATAAGTGATTTATTTATAAATGAAGGTACTATAGATGCAAAACTTGTATCTTATGAATTACCAACACTATGCACGACATCATCTCCAGTAGAAAGTTGTGATTGGGATAATGATGGAATGGTTTCTAAAAGTGACGTAGATAAAGTTAACGAAAACATTTATGTTGTTGGCTACTGTCAACCAATTTCTGGTTCCCCAATGTACAAGGTTGGTGATGTAATTGAGAAACAATCAGGTGGAAGATGTGGTTTTGGACTTATTTATGCTAAGATCAAAGATTATGAGGCTTTTATGAATGGTGATGACAGTTCTTTTGAAGAATCAACAGAATTACCAAGCAGAAGTCTTAAGTTTAGTAATTTAAGCTTTAAAGTTAACTTTGCACAAGCTGACTAAAAACGAATAGGACGGATAAAAATGAACGAAAATGAATCATTAGAATTTGATGAATCTTCAAAGAAAGTAGCACAAAAAATAGATGAAGAAATAGATGGAATTAGAACCAAAGTCTTTAAAGAAAATCCAATGTTAGATGTTGGTGATCAGGCTCTTTTGGAGAAGTTGAAAAAAAGATCAAGGGAAGCGTTGATGGATTATGTTGATTCTTACGCACGAGAGAAACGTAAATATTCCAGAGAAAAAGGACTTTTAGAAGAGAAGCCATATAGAGATGGAATTATGAAAAATAAAGAAATAGATTCATTTGAAGAGAAATACATTATGGGTGGGAAGATGCCAGATGATAAAAGTTCAAGCAATGAACCATCTGAAAACGAGAAATTAATGGCTGAAATTAAAAAATGTATTTCTGAATTGTTGGAACTTGAAAGTCAAACTGAAAAATTAAAAAAAAGATTAAATGCTATAAAGAAACAAGTAGAAATCACAGCCGATGAAACAAAAGGATTTTACAAATTATGATCAGCAAAGATAGTAAAGAGTTTTTGGAAAAAACTTTAAATATCAATGTGGATGGTTTAACCGAAACTGAATTGAACCTCATTCTTCACAAAATAATTAATTGTTTGAAGGAAAACATTAAAATTAAACAGGATGATATTTTAAATTTAAAAAGGCAAATTTTTTTGAAGGAAAATGAATGAAGATTAAAAAGGTAGATTTTTCTATTTTTTTTTCATTTTTTGTAGAAATTAAAAGAAAAATAATATATAATTATATTAATAAAATATAATTCGGCCGGTGATATATATGATTAATTTAGTTAAAAAGGAAAACCTTAACGTTGGAATACTAGAAACTGACTTTGATGTTTTCGCAGATATTGTTAATACTTTTTCTAGTGAAAATATAAAAAAAGACTGTTTAGCGGATATAGATGATTACATTGTTCCAGAATATTTTAAAAATAAGCTTACCATAGTAATTCAAACTAATGATATGTTAATTGGGTATGCTTCGTTTGAATTTAAAACAAGTAATAATTCATCTTCTGTTGAAATTAATAAACTATATGTGTTAGATGAATTTAAGGATAAGAATATGGAAGGACTTCTTATTGAAGCCGTTATTTATGTAGCAGGAGAAGTAGGTTCTAGATGCGTTACGGTAGCGATTGATGAACATGATAGCATTATGTATAACATATATCATTCTCTAGGCTTTTATGAGGTTGGTATTAATGAAGAAGGAAGCGTACTTAGTATAAATGTTTCATCTGCGGTAATAACAAGAAGATTAAATGATAAATTTAGGGATATTCCAAAAGATTCCATTAATTATAAAGATTTAAAACTAGTAAAAAAAATAGCATCAGGAAGATCGGGTAACATATATTTAACACAAGATGGAAGAATTCTTAAAATGTTTACATCAACTTCGTTTACTTATATAAAAGATAGAGAAGAGACACTTAGGTATTTAAAAGACATTGATATAGAAGAGATAGTAAAACCAAAGCATTTGGTTTATTATGATGGAGTATTTGTTGGTTATATAATGGAATATTTACCAGATGGTACATCTCTATCGCAAAACACAGAGAAATATAGTTTTGAAGAAAAAATAGAAATAATTAAGAAAATAGAAGAAGTTATGAAAAAACTTCATAAGAAAAAGATATATATATGTGATTTAAATCTTGATAACATATTTTTGGATAAAAATGGCAATGTAAGGCTAATAGATTGTGACAGCTTTGTTATTAAGAAAAACGTTGTTAATAATGAAGTAGACTTAAAGTATCAAGATGGAATTTATAAAATAGTTTCTGATAAAACTGATTTATATGCGTTTGCGGTAACTAGTTTGGAATTATTAACTGATGAGAAAATAGATGATAATGCATCTAATTTAGAAGTTGAAAAAGTATATAATAAAAATAAGGGAAAATTACCGATAAGCTTTAAAAACTACTTTGAAAGTATTTTTAAAACTAGAGATCGTTTTTACTTATCTGATTCATATGAAAGATATTTATCTAGTATGTATGATGAAGGTGATGATACGGGACTTCCTGTTACTAAGAGTGGTAAAATAAGTGTTATTATACTTTCTATAATAATAGTTGTAATCGCAGTAATTGGGTATATAGTTTTTAAATTTGGTAGATAAAAGTATTTCTTTTTCTACTTTTTATTTTTTAAGTTACTATTGACAAACTAAACTCTTTGTGCTAGTATATAGGGCATTCAAACAAAAGGGGGAGATTTGAATGTTTTATGAAGAATCAGAAATTTTATTTCAAGAAACTCAAAAAATGTTAAAAGAGGCTAAAAAAGTTTCAAGAGAAGAAAATAAAAAGATAGATGATGAATGGTTAAAAAAGGTGAATACTACTATGAATTTAATTAGTAGTAATTCTAATGATTTTAGAAGTGTGTCTGAAGTTGTTTCAAGTGCTAAAAAAGAAAGAGATTATTTATTGAAACAATTGTCATTATATTTTAACAATACAGAAAAACAAACTAAAATTAGTAAAAGATTAGTTAATTTAAACAATGTTATTGCTTCATATGAAAATGCGTTACAAGAAAAAGAAGAAAGAAAATTAGAATTTTTAAAGAATAAGAAAACTGATATTGTTTCGTCTATGTTAGAAGAATTAATAAAAAATGTTGACAAAGAAATTAAAAAAATAAGTTCTAAGATTGATTCTAAAATGGAAGAACTTCGTTCTTTATCGGGACAGGTTGATTTTAAAAAAGTAACAAAAGAGTTAAACATATTAAATGAAAAATTAATTAATTTTTCAAATTTAAATAATTCTTTAAATAGTTTAAAAACTTATAATGGTAACGTTATTTCTGATAAAAAATTAACAGAATTAACTGCTAATTTAACGAAAGAAGATAAGAAATTAGTTACAGCATGCTATAATTTAATAATTTCAAATAGAATAAATCTAAGAAAGTTATCGCCTTCACCAAAAAGGGTTATACCTAATAATGATAAAAAGCTAGATGAGGCAATAAAAGCAATAGAAAAAGTAGAAAAAAGTATTGCTGAAAATAACTTCAATCAGGCTGAATTTGTTGATGCATATAATAAAGTAAATGCATTAAAAGATGGAAAAGAAAAAGAAGAGTTATTAAAAAGATTAGATGCAATAACAAATAAATTGGCTGATTGCTTAAATGATCATTTAAAAGACTTGGAAAAAATAGATATTAAGACTATAGATGATGTAGATAAAATTGAATCTGGAAAGATAAATTCTGTTGTAAATTTATTTGATTTCTTAGTTAAATATGCTAGAAATTTTGATAAAATATCTTTTGGCCAAAGGGTAGAAGCTGCTGTTAATAAGTATAATATGCAACAACAAAATACATATAAATTAACTAAGGAAGAAGGACCTGTTAAACAGTTTGGATTCTGGGCTAAGATGCGTCAATTAAAACCTTTTGTGACTGCAAGAAAAAATCACAGGTTAAATATATATAAAGAAGCTCTTGTAAAAAGTTCTAATAAACAAGAAAAACAAACTGCTATAGAGGGAATTAAACAAATTGATATAGTAAATGGTGTTAGATTATTTATGGCAAGAAATAAGCTAAATAAGTTAAAATGTAAGTTACATACTAATGGGGTTAGTGGTTTAAATGATGAAGAAAAAGTAATTTATGATAAATCTACTAATACAATTTCTGCTAGAATACTTAATGAACTTGAAAAGTCTATGGAAGAGACTGCAGAAGATAAGATAAGGGTGAAAACTGTTATTGGGCAATTATTAGAGGTATTATCTATTTGTCCTGAAGTGGTTGAAGTAACTAATATATTTGGTAAAGTTAAAAAAGTATATAATCAAACTGATATATTTAATAATAGTTTTAAATATATTAGAAGTGCATATAGAAATGGTTCATTAAATGAGCAGGAATATAAAGCTTATACAGATGAAATTAATAATATTGCTTTATATCGTAATAGTGTTGATGATTACTATGAAGTACCTTCTGTTTATGATGATGGTAATGAGATATATTCTGAGTTAGATAATGAAACTAAGAAATATTATGAAGAACCAGTTAAATATGCAGATAAAAATAATATAGAAACTGATATTTCTTACATTAGAAAATAAGGAAAGAAGTAAAAACTTTCCTTTTTTTATGTTAAAATAGTGCTAGGTGATATAAATGGACGGAATAATAGTAGTTAATAAACCAAAAGGAATAACTAGCAGGGATGTTGTAAATAAAGCATGTAAATTATTAAATACTAAAAAAATAGGTCATACGGGAACTTTAGATCCCATTGCAACGGGAGTTTTAGTGTTATGTGTGGGTAAGGCAACTAAGTTAGTGGAAGTTTTAACAAAAAATGATAAAGAGTATATTGCAACTGTTAAATTAGGTATTTTAACAGACACATTAGATACAGATGGAACTATTATAGAAAAAAAACAAGCAAGTCTTGATAAAAATGAGCTAGAAAATGTATTAAAATCATTTATTGGTATGTATAATCAGGAAGTTCCAATTTATTCTGCAGTTAAAATAAATGGTAAAAAATTATATGAATATGCAAGAGAAAAAAAAGAAGTTATGCTTCCAAAAAGAATGGTTGAAATAAAAGATATAAAATTATTAGAATTGAATAATAATTATTATAAGTTTAAAGTATCAGTATCTAAAGGCACTTATATAAGAAGTTTAATTAAAGATATTAATAAAAAACTTGGAATACTTGGAGTAATGAGTGATTTAATAAGAACAAGACAAGGTAAGTTTTTAATAAACGATTCATATTCATTAGAAGATATGGAAAATAACAACTATAATGTTTTAACAATAACTGATGTTTTAAAAGATGAAAATTGTGCTATAATAGATAGCACATTGTTTAAAAAGGTTAAAAATGGTGCGATAATAAATAATAAATATAATACTGATATGGTAACTTTTATATATAAAGATAGCGTAATTGCAATATATAAAACTTATGATAAAGATAAAAATAAGATGAAACCATATAAAATGTTTATATAGAAAGGATAATAAAATGTTTAAAGGAAAAGAAATAGTTGAAATAGGAAGATTTGTTAATGATGAAATAGTTTCAATAAAACCTGCCCAAAAAATAAATAATAATTCAAAACTTGTTTATGAAAAAGGAAAAGGTAAAATAGATTTTAAAATAAGATTTGTCGATGGAGATGTAAAACAAAAGGAAAATCAAAAATAGTACTTGAAAAAACATAAAAAAAATAGTATATTATTAGTGTTACCTTATCTCGGGTGTTTGGAAAGTACTCCTAACCACATCTTAGGTATAGGCGAATAAATAAAAAAAGGAGGAATATACTTATGTTAAAAAAAGAAGTTAAACAAGAAATTATAAAGAAGTATGCAACTCACGAAGGAGATACTGGTTCTCCAGAAGTACAAATTGCAGTTTTAACTGAAGAAATTAACGTATTAACTAATCACTTAAAGGAAAACATTCATGATTTCCATTCAAAAAGAGGATTATTAATGAAGGTTGGTAAAAGACGTAATTTACTTAATTACCTTAAGAAGACTGACATTAATAGATACCGTGAATTAATTAAGTCATTAGGATTAAGAAAGTAATTTATTTTGTAAAGTAGGCACTCTTTTTTGGGTGTCTTTTTATATAGATTAAGGAGATGTAATAATGGAAAAAAGAATATTTGAAACAGAATTTAGAGGTAGAAAATTAACTGTTGAAGTAGGAGAATTAGCTAAACAAGCTGATGGTGCAGTATTAGTAAGATATGGTGATACAGTAGTATTATCAACTGTATGTGTAAGTCATGATGCTAATATATTATCAGACTTTTTCCCTTTAATGGTTTTATACCAAGAAAAGTTATATTCAGTAGGTAAAATACCTGGTGGATTTATTAAAAGAGAAGGAAGACCAACGGAGAATGCAACACTTGCAGCTAGAATGATAGATAGACCAATGCGTCCTTTATTTCCAGAAGATTTTAGAAATGAAGTACAAGTTGTAAATACCGTTTTATCAGTAGATCCTGATAATTCACCTGAGCTTACTGCAATGCTTGGATCATCTATTGCAACATCTATTAGTAAGGTTCCTTTTGATGGACCAATCGCAGGTGTTAAAGTAGGAAGAATAAATGGAGAATTTATAATTAATCCAACTGTTGAAGAATTAGAAAAAACAGATATAGACCTTACTGTTGCAGGTACAATGGATGCAATTAATATGGTTGAAGCAGGAGCTAAAGAAGTAAGTGAAGATGATATGCTTGAGGCATTAATGTTTGGCCATGATGCAGTAAAAGAACTAGTTAAATTTGAAAATAAAATAATAAAAGAACTAGGTCAAGAAAAAATGGAATATGAAGCTCTAGAAATAACAGATGAGCTTAAAGATGAGATTTCATCACTTGCAAAAGAACCATTAGATAGCGCAATGCGTATTAAAGATAAACTAGAAAAATATGCTGCAATAGACAAAGTAAAAGAAGACGTAGTAGCTAAATTTGAATATGAAAATGAAGATTTAGATAAGGACGCTTTAAACGAACTTTTAACAAAGGTTAAGTTATGTTTAGGAAAGATTGAATACGAAGTATTTAGAAAGATTGTTGTTAAAGAGAAAAAACGTGCAGACGGAAGAAAAATGACTGAGATAAGACCTCTTTCAACAGACATTGATTTACTTCCAAGAACGCATGGTTCTGCTTTATTTACTCGTGGTGAAACACAAAGCTTGTCAGTTGTAACATTAGGTGCACTTGGAGAACATCAAATAATAGATGGTCTTTCTCCAGAAGATCAAAAAAGATTTATGTTACATTATAACTTCCCACAATTTTCTGTTGGTGAAACAGGACGTTATGGTGCTCCAGGACGTCGTGAAATAGGACATGGTGCATTAGGAGAAAGAGCACTTGCTCAAGTTATGCCATCTGAAGAAGAATTTCCATACACAGTACGTGTTGTATCAGAAATATTAGAGTCAAATGGTTCATCATCACAAGCATCTATTTGTGCTGGATGCATGGCTTTAATGGCTGCTGGTGTACCAATAAAAGCTCCAGTTGCAGGTATTGCAATGGGACTTATTACAGATGGTGATGACTATACAATATTAACTGATATTCAAGGTATGGAAGACCATTTAGGTGATATGGACTTTAAGGTTGCAGGTACAAAAGATGGTATTTGTGCACTTCAAATGGATATAAAAATAAAAGGTATTACTAAAGAAATATTAAGTAAGGCATTAGCACAAGCTAAAAAAGCAAGACTTGAAATATTAAAGGTAATAGCAAAACAAATAAAAGAACCAAGAAAAGAAGTTAGTAAGTATGCTCCTAAAACTCTTACATTTACAATTGATCCAGGAAAGATAAAAGACGTTATTGGTAAAGGCGGAGAAATGATTACAAAGATTATTTTAGAGGCCTCAAACGTTGAGACTGTAACTGATATGAATGCTGTTAAAGTAGATATAGAAGAAGATGGAAGAGTAATTATTTATCATACTGATAGTGATATAATTAATAAAACTGCTGATATGATTAAAAACGTTATAAAGGAAGTAGAAATAGGTAAGATTTATACTGGACGTGTTGTAAAAGTAATAGAAGAATTAGGATGCTTTGTAGAACTTTGGGAAGGATGCGAAGGACTAGTTCACATCTCTCAATTATCAGATAAGAGAGTTGCTAAGACATCTGATGTTGTAAACGTTGGAGATGAAATAATTGTTAAAGCAACAGGCTTTAAAAATGGTAAGTTAAACTTATCTAGAAAAGAAGTATTAGTAAAAGATAAGATTAAAGATGAAAAACCATCAAAAAAGAAAGAAGAAAAGACTGAAGAGTAATTTCTTCTTTTTTATGGTATAATGAAGTTATTATGATAGAAGAGTTAAAAAAGTATAAAAAAAGAAAAACCTCATACTTGATCGTTGAGGATAATGGAATTTATATATTAACAAATGATTTTGGTGAGTATTATCTTATTGGTGGTGGAAAAATTAAAAACGAATCAAGCATGCAATGTTTACTAAGAGAGTGCATGGAAGAAACAGGTTTTTCTTTATCAAATGTAAAAGAATTCGCAAAGATAAAGTCATGTGAACATAACAGGGTTCACGGAGATATAGAGTATGATTCTGTTATTTATACGGGAAATCTAGATAAAAAGGAACAACAACCAATCGAAAATGAATACTTAATTAAAGTCCCAATAGAAAAAGCAATAAAATTGATGACTCAAAAGATTCATAGAGAAGCTTTAATAATGTATGAAAGAAGGAATAGAAATGAATAACATATTATCAACAACAATAAGATGTGTAGGAGAAAAAAATAATCTTAATAACTTTTTAAAAGGAATAGACTTAATATCAAAATCAAAGTTTAATAATTCTAATTTTAACTTTTGCGAAATTCAGGAACTTTTAGATGATGATAACTTTGAAATAGAATTTAAAACGTTGTTAAAAGAATTTAATAAGCTTAATTATACAGTTGCACATGCACCTATTCACTGGCCGTTTTTGTTTAATGAATATTATAATTTGGATTATCAAAAACTAGAAAATAGAATAAATAAATCAATCAAATTAGCCTCTTTATTAAATATAAAAAACATAGTTATGCATATAGGAACAAAGTTAAATTCTGATGGAACATATAACTTAAAAGAATCTGTAAAAGAAAATATTAAATATTTAAAACCATTTGTTTTTCTTGCAGAAAATTTAGGAATAAAAATAGCGATTGAAAATGGTACTCAAATGCAAAAAGATGCACCACAATTTAATGATACTGCACCATACATTGATGAATTAATTGAAATAACTGATTATTATAATAATTTGTATAAAAAAGAAGTTGTTGGTATTTGTTTTGATTTCGGACATGCTAATGTAGGAAAATTAAATATATATGATGAAATTATCAAAATAGGAAAAAGACTTATAGTAACGCATATTCATGATAATTATGGGACTGATACACATAATTTTCCATATAGAGGAACGATAAATTGGCAAATGGCATATAAGGCATTATGTGATATAAACTATACTGGTGAACTTACTCTTGAGGTACGTTATAATGATTATCAATTAAGAGATTTTAGTGAAATAAATTTAACTTATGATATTTTAAAATCAATTATTAACTATAAAGATAAATGTATTAACTATGCTCATAGAGGGGCTTCTAGTTATGCTCCTGAAAATACTTTTTCTTCATTTGATCTTGGAATAAAAATGATGGCAAACGGAATAGAAACTGATTTACAAATTACTAAGGATAAAAAAATAGTTATATTTCACGATGATGTACTTGATAACAGATCTAATTGTAAAGGGAAAATTAAGGATTATACATATGATGAACTATTAAAATATGATTTTGGTAGTTGGTTTGGTGATGAATATAAAAATACAAAGATAGTTTTATTTGAGGATTTTGTAAAAAAATATTTTAGTAAAGATTTGACGTTTGCAATAGAGCTTAAGGAATCTGGCTTCGAAAAAGAAGTTTTAGATATAATTAATAAATACAAAACTCATAATAATTATTATATTTCTTCATTTAAATATGATGCGTTAGAAAATATATATAAAATAGACAAAAACGTTAAAACATCTTGGTTAATAATGAATTCTATAACTGATGAAGTAATAAAAAAAGCAGAGAAAATTAATTTATCTCAAATATGTCCAAATGCTTCTATCGTAGATGAAAAACAAGTTGCTTTAGCAAATTTAAATAATTTTGGAGTAAGGATATGGGGAGTTACAGATACTTCCTTAATGGAAAAGGTATATCGTTATAATATCGAAGGTATGACGGTTAATTTTCCAGATAAGTTATATTCTTTAATTAACAAAGGAAAAGAGAAATAGTTTTTTGCTATTTCTTTTTTCTTACATATTTTGACACATTTTAAACAAACCTTTATAATAATATATAAATATTAGGAGGTATTTATATGCTTAAAGTACTAATAGTAGAAGATGAAACGGGTATTAGAACAATAATTAAAAAGTATTTAAGTAAGTTTGATATTACTTGTATTGAAGCAGAAAATGGTAAAAAAGGACTTGAGATATTTACCCAAAATAAAGATGGTATAGACCTTATTTTAATGGATGTTATGATGCCAGAGATGGATGGGGTTTCTGCAACAAAAAAGATAAGAGAAATAAGTGATGTTCCAATTATTATGTTAACTGCTAAAGCTGAAGATGAAGATGAAATAGAAGGATTAGAAGTGGGAGCAAATGATTATATTACAAAACCATTTAATCTAGATGTTTTACTTCTTAGAATAAAAAAGCTAATTAATTTAGATAGTGATAATGAGTTAGAATTAGTTAAAGAGCAGCGTGCAGTAAGAAAAAATGGAAGATTAATCGAGCTTACTAAAAAAGAGTATTTGATACTAGAATATTTCTTTTCTAATCCTAACATCATATTAACTCGTGACCAAATATTAAATAGGGTTTGGGGAATAGATTACTTTGGTGATGATCGTGTTGTTGATACTAATATAAAAAGAATAAGAAGGAAAATAGATGAGAATAAAAAATACATTAAAACAGCTAGTGGAACAGGTTACATCTTTGTCAAATAAAAAAAGAGTATCAATAAAATATAAGATCTTTATAGGAGCAGTTTTATTCATAATTTTAAATATAATCATTAATTTATTAATAGTTAAAGTATCTATTAATGATATATATTTAGCTTTAGAAAAAAAAGAGTTAAAAAGCGTATATTCTAATATTTTAAAAACAAATGATTCTAATAATATTACTGATATTATTTATGATGCTAATAATAATGGTATTAAAGTTAAGATAATAGATTCTAACTTAAATATAATGTATACTATATTTTCAGATACAATAAATAATAATTTTACTGATCTTGATTTAATTTTATTAAATTCTTTAAAGAATTCTAAAAGTAAAATAATAGTACTAGATAATTATAAGAAAAATGGCTATGATCTTCATCTTGTTGGTAAAATAAATGGTGGTTATGCAATTATATCTACATCTATTGAATCAATAAAAAAAGATGCTAAAACAACTATGATAGTAATATTTTTAACATCTTTGATATCTCTTTTAATTCTTTTAGCATTTTCATATTTTATATCTAAGTTATTTAGTAAAAAGATAAATGAGATAAAAGAAGTAACTGATGATATTGCAGCACTTAAGTTTAATAAGAAAATAAATGTTAATCAAAACGATGAATTAGGCGATTTATTTAACAATGTAAACATAATGAGTAAAAGGTTAGAAGATAATATAAAAGAGCTTAATAAGGCTAATATTAAGCTTAAAGAGGATTTAATAGAAAAAGAAAAACAAGAAAATGCTAGAAAGAAATTAATTGCTAATATTTCTCATGAATTTAAAACTCCTCTTACAATAATATCTGGATATAGTCAGCTTATGTTATCTGAAGCTAAAGATGAAGAAAATAAAAAAAGTTTAAATGTTATGATTAGTGAATCTGAGCGTCTTAGTAATTTAGTTCATGAGTTTTTAGAACTTTCAAAACTAGAAAGTGGAAACATAAAATTAAATAAAGAAAAGGTAGATATAAATACTTTAATAAAAGATGAAATAGAAAAGTTAGATGTTGATATTAAAAATAAAAGATTAAATATAAAATTAGATTTATGTAAAGATGGTAATTTAATAGTAGATAAAAAAGAGTTTACTAAGGTAGTAGAAAACTTACTTACTAATGCAATTAAATTTACTAATGGTGATAAAAGAATAGTTATTAAAACGTATGTAAAAGATGAATACTTTTATTATGAGGTATATAATAGTGGTGATAACATAAATGAAAGTGATTTAAAAAATATATTTAATTCATATTATAAAGATAAAAGTACTAGAAATAAAAAGGGAACTGGTCTTGGTCTTACGATAGTAAAAGTAGTAGTTGACTTACATAACGGAGAATGTTTTGTTAAAAATACAAGTGATGGTGTTAAGTTTATAATAAAAATAAAAAAATAGGAAAATAATTTTCCTATTTTTTAACGTCTAATAAAACTGGCATAATAATTGGTCTTCTACCTGTTTTTTCATAAATAAATGGTAATAATTCAGCAATTATTTGTGCTTTTAATTCCCCGTAGTTAACGTTTTTACAAGTTAATTCTTTATTTATTGTGTTTGTAACTACTTCTTCTATGTCTTTTAGTAGTTCTTCATTTTCATTTACTAAAACAAATCCTCTAGTTGTTATATTAACTTTTCCTAAAAGTTTATGTTCTTCCATGTTAATGTTTGAAATAGTAACTAAAATACCATCATTAGCCATTATTTTTCTATCACGTATTACAGTGTTTCCAATATCACCAATTCTGTTACCATCAACGTATATATCATCCGCGGTAATGTTACCAGCTTTTTTTACATAGTCTTTTCCTAGTGCTAAAACGTCACCATTAGCAAGTAAGAAAGTTTTTTCTTTTGGAATATCACAGTCTATTGCTAAGTCTTGGTGAGCTTTAAGCATTCTATATTCACCATGTATTGGCATAAAGTATTCTGGATCAATCAATCTAATCATTAATTTTAGTTCTTCCTGATTTCCGTGTCCTGATGTATGAATTTCATTTTCAGCATTGTTAACAAAGACTTCAACACCTTGTAGGTATAACTGGTTAATTGTCTTAGCAACCGATGCATTATTACCAGGAATTGGATTAGAAGAAAATATTACTGTATCCGTAGGTCTTAATTTTATATGTTTATGGGTTCCGTTTGCTATTCTAGATAAAGCAGCAAGTGGTTCTCCTTGTGACCCAGTACATAAAAGGCATACTTCTTCAGCAGGAAGAGTATTTGCAACATCTGGCGTAATAAATATTTTATCATCTTTGATGTATCCACCCTCTATTGATATTTCAATATTGTTTTCCATACTTCTACCAAATAAAGCAATTTTACGATTATTCTTTTTACAAGTTTCAACGATGTGTTTTAATCTATATATGTTAGATGCAAACGTTGCAACAATTATTCTTCCTTTTTTCTTTTCAAATATTTCTTGTAATTCTTCTTCAACTTTAGATTCACTAGCCGAAAATCCTGGTGATAGAGCATTTGTTGATTCACTCATTAAAAGTTTTACACCACTTTTTCCAGTATCAGACATCTTATGTATATCACTCATAGGACCAATTGGTGTTAAATCAAACTTAAAATCTCCAGTTTCAACAATTTTACCGTTAGGTGTTGAAATAATAATTCCATGTGAATCTGGAATAGAGTGGGTAGTTGCAAAAAACTCCACAGTAAAATGTTTAAATTTAACCTTTGTATCCTCGTTATATACTTTTAAATTGTCGTAGCTAATGTTTCTATCTAATAATTTTCTTTTAATTAATCCACAAGCTTGATTAGGCGCATATATAACTGGTATATTAACACTTTGAAGTAAGAATGCGATAGCACCTATATGATCCTCATGTCCATGGGTTATAAAAAGTGCTTTAATCTTATCTTCATTCTTTTTTAAAAAAGTAAAGTCAGGAATAACGTAATCAATTCCCATTAATTCATCTTTAGGAAACATTACTCCTGCATCAATAACAATAATTTCATCATCGTGCATAATAGCATACATATTTTTACCAACTTCACCAAGTCCCCCAAGTGCTACTACAAATGTTTCTGCACGATTATTATCAAAAATTTTCATTTATATTTATAATCTCCTTTCATTTATTTAATAATTAAAAAAGAATTAACTATAAGATTATACTATTTTTTTGAATTTTTGTCTATTGTTTGATATAATGTTATGGGTGATTAATTTATGACTAATATTATTTCATTAAAGCCTGTTAATGATATTTTAACCTTTTTAGGTGAGGATGATTTTATAGCAATGGCTATTTTGAATTGTTCTATGGAAGAAGAAATTGTTGCTAAAAAAACAAGAAATATGACTTTGAAAAATAAAGATGAAGTTGTTTCAGCTGCGATACATTTAAATCAATCTAGAAAGAAATTAATTGATATAATAAAAGAACGTTATGATGATAAGGAAGTAATTAAAAAAGATAGCGTAATAGAATATGTAAGTTTGTATATAGTGAATAATTTTAATAAATTACATTTTGACGGAAAAAAACAAGATTATTATAATAGGATAGACGGAATAAGAAAAACTCTTTCTAATAACTTTTCTGTCTCTATGCAAATGGCAATTATGCTAAGGGCAAAGATGATGGTTGATAAGTTATATGAAAAAGAGGAATATGAGACAATTGATAATTTTATAGAATACTTAGAACGTAGTAGAGAAGTGGATGATGAATTGCTTTACATTGTTTATTATGGCTTATATGATGGAACAATTAATAATTTTACGTTTGATTCAGATGAGAAGGAATATAACTCTGAGGTGTTTTTAGATTTATTAGAAAGTGATGATCATCTTCCTGAAAGCATAATAGTTAGTCTATGTAAGGATAAACAATTTAAAAAGTATGATAAATCAATCGTATTATTAGTTATGGGGTGGTTTTTTAAGGCTAAGATGTTAGGTAATAAAAATAACGACTTAACTAGTCTTGATGTGATTCAGAATTTGTTTAGTAATGATGTTACGAACTTTGATTCTCAGGCTCATTTTAAAGACTTAAGTCCTATATTTAAGGCAACGTTAGCTGATTTACATATAACAGGCTTAACTCCTGATTTATTAAACCAACTAATTAATAATATAATAAGTGGAGAAGTTGAGTTAAAAGAAAGGGAAGATGATAAATATTATGGGACTATTTAGTAAAATTAAAGCTGCTTTTAAAAAAGAATCTAAAGATGTAAATACATATGAAAAAGGTCTTTCAAAAACAAGAAAGAGTTTTGTTAATAAGTTAGCAAACTTATCCAAGGAATATGGTGAAATTAATGATAATTATTTTGAAGAGTTAGAAGAGCTTTTAATTAATGCGGATATTGGTGTTAATACCGTTATGGATTTTATGGATAAATTGCAAGAAAGAGTTAGTAAAGAAAAAATTACTAATCCAGAAGAATTAACTGAGATAATAGTTGATGAATTATTTATAATATATGTAAATAATGATATTTTAACTAACAAAATTAATTATAATCCAAACGGGCCAACGGTTATTTTATTTGTTGGGGTAAACGGAGTTGGTAAAACAACTACTATTGCAAAGCTAGCTTCTAAGTATAAAAAAGAAGGCAAGAAAGTACTTTTAGTTGCAGCGGATACCTTTCGTGCTGGAGCAAAAGAACAGTTAGAATCATGGGGAGAAAAAATAGGCTGCGAGGTTGTAAAAGATGATAATACTAAAGATCCTGCAAGCGTTGTTTATAAAGGATTAGAAAAAGCCGTGCAAGATAAATATGATATGGTTTTAATTGATACAGCAGGTAGACTTCAAAACAAAGTTAACTTAATGAAAGAGTTAGAAAAAATAAATAATGTTGGAAATAAGATAATAGAAGGTGCACCACATGAAACGTTCTTGGTAGTAGATGCAACAACCGGTCAAAATGGTATTAGTCAAGCTAAATCATTTAAGGAAATTACTAATCTAACTGGCATAGTATTAACTAAATTAGATGGAACTGCAAAAGGTGGAATTGTCCTTGCAATAAAAGATGAAGTAGGAGTTCCGGTAAGATATATTGGTTTAGGAGAAAAAGAAGAAGACTTGCAAGACTTTGACATAGAAAAATATATATATGGTTTATTTAAGGATATGATGTAATATGAACGAAAGAGATTATTTAATTATTTTATACGACTATTATGGTGATTTATTAAGTGTTGATAATAGAAGGTATTTTGAGGATTATTACTTTGATAATTTGTCACTTGCAGAAATAGCGCAAAATGATAATGTAAGTAGAAATAACGTTCATAAGCACTTAAAAAGCTGTGAAGAAAAACTATTATTTTATGAAGAAAAGTTAGGCTTATATAAAAAAGATAAATTGTTAGAACAAAAAGTTAATGACATAAAAGACGAAAATATGCGTAAACTAATAGAAGAGATATTGAAATAAAATTAAAACGTGGTATAATTAATCTAGAATAAAAATGATAAAAAGGAGTTAAAGATAAATGGCAACTAAAAAAGAAACAGCAAAAAAGACTGTTAAAAAAAGTTCTAATCCAGTTGGAAGACCAAGAAAGAAATATGGTGTTGAAACATTAATGGATAATAAAAAAAGCTTTAAAGTAAACAATAATAATATTGTTTTTGATAAGTATGCAGATGCACTTATACTAATGGCAGTAATACTTATAGTAGCATGCATAGTTTTATATTTAGCAGTTAAATAATATATAAGTTAATCAAAACTGGACTTAGGTCTAGTTTTTTTGTATAATTAAAAAAGGTGATAGATATGTTTGAAAGTTTAACTGAAAAATTAGAAAATGCTATAAATAAGATAAAAGGTTACGGAACCATAACAGAAGATAATATAAGTGATGCTATGCGTGAAGTAAGACTTGCACTATTAGAAGCAGACGTTAACTATAAAGTAGTAAAAGAATTTACTAATAAAGTAAAAGAAAAGGCACTTGGTGAAGAAGTTAAAAAGTCTTTAAAACCAGGGGATGTATTCTTAAAAATATTAAAGGATGAATTATTAGAATTACTAGGTGATGGAAATTCTAGTCTTGATTTGTCTTCTAATCCTAGCATTATTATGTTAGTTGGTCTTCAAGGTAGTGGTAAAACAACAACGATTGGAAAACTAGCTAATTTACTTAGAAAGAAAAAAGGTAAAAAGCCTCTTTTAATCGCTGCGGATGTATATCGTCCAGCGGCAATAGACCAATTAAAACAATTAGGACGAGAACTTAACATAGAAGTTTATGAAGAAGGACAAAATGATGCTGTTAAAATCACAGAAAATGGTGTTAATTATGCTAAAGAAAAGGGCTATGACTTAGTCTTAATTGATACTGCAGGACGTCTTCACGTAGATGAAAAGTTGATGGATGAACTTAAGAGCATTAATGAAAAAGTAAATCCAAGTGAGATAATTTTAGTAATAGATGCGATGATAGGTCAAGATGCTATAAACGTTATAAATGGATTTAACGATAAACTTCCTCTTACTGGAACAATATTAACAAAGATGGATGGTGACACTAAAGGTGGTGTAGCCCTTTCTGCAAGACATTTAACAGGTGTTCCAATTAAGTTTATTGGTACATCTGAAAAGTTAGATGGTTTAACTGAATTTGAACCAGAAAGAATGGTCTCTAGAATCTTAGGTAATGGTGACATTATGTCAATTATAGAAAAGGCTGAAAGTGTAATTGATGAAAAAGAAGCTATGACAACTGCTAAAAAAATGCAGGCTGGAAAAATGGACTTGGAAGACTTTTTATCTCAATTAAAACAAATTAAGAAATTAGGACCATTAGAGAACTTACTTAAATTACTTCCAGGAGCTAGAAAGATGGGACTTAACAACATAAGTATAGACCCTAAGCAATTTGCAAGGTTAGAAGCTATTATATCTTCTATGACGATAAAAGAAAGAAAACATCCGGAAATAATAAAAGCATCTAGAAAACAAAGAATAGCAAATGGTAGTGGAACGTCTGTTCAAGAGGTAAATAAACTTCTTACGCAATTTGAACAAATGCAAAAGATGATGAAAATGATGAAAAATGGTAATTTTAAGATGCCATTTTAGTAGTAGTTTTTATAAAAAATAAAATTATTAAAAATCAATAAAATACTATTGACTCTCCCCTTAGAGTATGGTGTATAAGTAATTTAAGGAGGCCAGAATATGTATAAAATAGGTAATTTTCCTAACATGTCTAAGACTACTATAAAAACTCTTAGGTACTATGAAACTAGTCAGTTAGTATAACTATCAAAAATAGTACACCTAATACAATCAGGTCTATCGATTAAAGATATAAAAAATATTTTAGATGGACAAGACATATAAGTTTCAAACAAAAGATTTGTGTAAACAAGTTAGGTTAGAAAATATTGATTTTAAATGTGACAACAAATAACAAAAAGAAAAAATTTTTTTGCAAATTTCTTCTTTTTCTATATCCTTATATTACCACAAAATGAGTTTTTTTCAAGACTTGTAATTATTATTACATGGGTGTATTAAGAATTAGAGGTGATTATAATGAAAGAAAAAAACATTACCGCTTTAGTAAGCTCGTTTGTAAGATATTATCATCATAAAAATAGTAATATAAAAGTATATGATGATAAAAATTGTGATAAGGTGCTTACTTTTGAGGAATATTTAAATATTAAAGAAAACATAGATGAAGAGCATATATGTTGTGCCATAGGTGATCCAAAACATCAAGATGGTGTTAATAATAAAAAAAATTGGATTAAAAGTAAACTAAAAGATGGGCATGTATTTAGAAAACTAAATACTAGAGGAAAAACTTTTATTGAATATGAACCAATTGAAACAGCATGGGTTCCTATTAATGGTAAAAATTATGAATATATTTATTGTTTATGGGTTGCAGGTAGTTTTAAAGGAAAAGGTATTGCTAAAGAGTTATTAGAATATGCAATAAATGATTCAAAACAAAAAGGTATGAGTGGAATATGTACATTAACTTATAAAAAGAAAAAACCTTTTATAGGAGAAAAAAAGTTCTTTCTTCATTTTGGATTTAAGGTGGTTGATGAGATAGGTGATTATGAGCTGTTAGCATTACAATTCGATAATAATGAAACACCTAAATTTAATGATAGTGCTAGAAATATGAAAATTGATAATAACGAATTTACGATTTATTATAGTCCAGCTTGTCCTTATGTATTATATGAAGTAGAAGAATTATCTAACTATGCAAAAGAAAATAACATAAAAATAAATTTTATAAAAATAGATACGTTAGAAAAAGCTAAAAACACACCATGCATATTTAATAATTGGGCAAACTTTTATAAGGGAAAGTTTGTATCAAATACGATATTAAATGCAAATTCGTTTGAAAAATTAATTAAATAGCTTTTGAAAGATGTTATTATGAAAAAAATATTAAATCCATTATGTTTGTTTATCTTAGGATTAATTTTAGGAGTTATTAGTAGATTGTTAGATATTTATACCAATAATTTAGGTAATATATTTTCACAAATGCCAATATGGATATTATTTGGAGTTTTAATTTCTATTTATAGTAGTTCAAAGAAAAAAGCGATGCTTAATATATTTCCTTTTTGCATAGGAATGCTTATTACATATTATTTTGTAGCATATATTTCAAAAGGAGTATATAGTAATATGTTTATTATTGCTTGGTCTATATTCGCATTTTTTTCACCAATACTTGCTTATTTTACTTGGATGACAAAACAAAAAGGTATATTTCCTAAGATAATTAGTATTGGTATTATATTAGTATCTATATTATCAAGTATAGTTTTGTTTGATAGATTAAGAATATATGATTTTATAATAAACGCAATAATGATTTATTTTCTATTTATAAAAAAGATTAATAGATAAAAATAATGAGTTAAATAAATTTATAATAAAAAAGAAAGAAGACGATAAATATGATGGGAATAAAAAATGTTAGTAAGACATATGATGGTAAGAAAAAAGCTATAAATAACTTAAGCTTTGAAGTTAAAGATGGAGAAATATTTGCTTTTATAGGTCACAATGGAGCAGGAAAAACAACTTTAATTAAATCCTTGGTTGGAATATTATCCTTTGAAGAAGGAGACATATTAATAAATAATAAATCTATAAAAGAAGATCCAATTGGATGTAAACTAGATATGGCTTACGTACCGGATAATCCTGATTTATATGAAAACATGAGTGCTATAGACTTTATAAATTTTGTTTGTGATATGTATGATACTTCTTTAGAAACAAGAAAAGAAAACATAAAAAAATATGCTAAGATGTTTGAAATAGAAGATAAGTTAAAAGATGACATATCATCATTTTCTCATGGTATGAAGCAAAAGGTTGCACTAATTGCAGCACTTTCACATAATCCAAAGGTATTAGTAATGGATGAACCATTTGTTGGATTAGATCCAAAAAGCGTTTATGACATGAAAGAATTAATGAAACAAATGGCCAAAGAAGGTAAAACAATATTTTTTTCGACCCATATTTTGGATGTTGCTGAAAAACTATGTGATAGGGTTGCAATCATTAAAGATGGAAAAATAGTTAAAATAGGTAAGATGAAAGATATAAAAGGTGATTCTTCACTAGAAAAAGTATTTCTTGAATTAGGAGAAAAATAATGAAAACATTATCTTTATTAAAAGCATGTTTTACTCAGGATATGAACATGTTTAAGTATTCGGCTAAAAAAGAATCTAGCAAACTAACTAAGAAACTATTTCCAATACTATTATTTATGTTAGTCGGAATAAGTATTGGAACCTATGCTTACGTAATAGCAAAAGAATTATATCCTTATCATTTAACTTATATAATGCTTAGTATGTTTATTTTTATTGTAACAATAATTACTTTTATGGAAGGAATATATAAGTCTCAAGGAATATTGTTTGAGGCTCGTGATAACGATTTACTTTTTTCTCTTCCAATTAAAAAGTCCCAAATATTATTAGTTAGAATAATTAAATTATTAGCATTTCAATTTATATATAATTTAATGTTTATCCTGCCAGCATTTGTTATATATATTTACTTTGAAAGACCTGGTATTAATTTTTACTTGATATCCTTACTTATGAGTTTACTTATTTCTATTATACCAACCATAGTATCTAGTATTTTAGGATACATGGTAAAGCTTGTTTCATCGAAGTTTAAATCAAAAAAAATAATGCAAACGCTTTTATCAAGCCTTATCTTTTTATTTATCTTTTTCGTAAGTATGAACGCTGATGATTTTATTAAAAACATAGCATCTAAAGCAGAATCTATCAATGATTTATTAACGAGTATATATTATCCGATAGGAGCATACATTAACCTAATTACTAAGTTTAAATTACTTGATTTAATAAAATTACTATTAATAAATATAATTCCTTTCTTATTATTTATTTTGATAGGATCAAAATATTACTTTAAAATTATTTTCTCATCAAAGGAAAATGTTAAAACTAAGAATAAATTAAAAAAAGGACTTATAATAAAACAAAAGCCAATCGTATCACTTGTAAAAAAAGAATTAAAAAGGTATTTTTCTTCTGTTGTTTACATGTTTAATACTTCATTTGGATTAATACTAGCGGTTATTGTGCCTATTATTTTAGGTATTAAAGGCCAAGATGTATTTGATGATTTTCTAGCAGGATATGGCGTATCAAGTGATTTATCACTTTCAGTTATATTTTACTTCTTCATTTTATTTGTAGGTGCTATGACATCTATATCATCATCTAGTATATCTTTAGAAGGAAAGACAATAAACATTACAAAGAGCTTACCTATAAGTGAAAAAATGATATTACAATCAAAAATATTAACTTGTTTTGCTATAGAATTACCTTTTATTATGTTTAGTGACGTTTTATTTTTTATCATGTTTAAACCAAGTTTAAGTTATATTATATTAATAATAATATTAAGCTTTGTAGTAATACTATTAACCTCATGTATTGGTTTAGTAGCTAATTTAAAATATCCAAAGATGAATGCTTCTAATGATACCGAGGTTGTAAAACAAAGTATGAGCTCGATGATAGGGGTATTTTCTGGTATGGGAATATTAATTGGTAGTATATTTTTAGTAACATATTTAAGTGATAAGTTTTCAATATTAACATTATTATCAGCACATGTTACATCACTCTTTATAATTTCTATAATTTTATATTTATATTTAATTAAATATGGTACTATAGAATATAGAAAGATAAATGTATAAAAAATTGTTGGTGATGATATGAAAGACATAGAAAATGTAATTAAAAATATAACGGATGAAAATCAAGCTAACGTGAACTGGACTAAAGCTTGGAGCAAGAAGTATCCGGTATTAAAAACTTATCAAGGAAAGGTTGATATACTTAAGTATAAAAATGAGATAAGAAAATTACTAGATGAATTAAAACAAACGTATAATTATAATGAACAAGATGCCATGCTTGTTTTAAAAGATATTTTATATCATGAATACAAGGATAAAAAATAAATGGAGATTTGCTATGAAAAAGAAAATATTAGAAATTAAAAATCTAACAAAATATTATGGTAAGGTTTTAGGAGTAAAAGATTTAACAATTAGTTTAGAAGAAGGGGAGATATTTGGATTTATCGGTCCTAACGGAGCTGGTAAATCAACTACCATTCGTTCGTGTTTAAACCTTATTAATAAAACAAGTGGAACCGTTTTATTTGAGGGTAAAGAACTAAAAAAAGATGATGTACATTTAAAAGAACTAATTGGTTATTTACCTAGTGAAATTAATTTATATGAAGATTTAACCGTAAAGCAAATGCTTGATTATCATGAATCATTTTATAAGAAAAACATTCATAAAAGAAGATGTGAGTTAGTTAAAAGACTAAAATTAGATGAATCAAAAAAGGTAGAAGATTTATCACTAGGTAATTTAAAAAAATTAGGAATTATTCTAGCGTTTATGCATGAGCCTAAACTATTAATATTAGATGAAGCTACAAGCGGTTTAGATCCTATTATGCAAGAAGTATTTTATGAACTTTTAATGGAAGAAAAGAAAAAAGGAACAACCATATTTTATTCAACTCATATTTTAAGTGAGGTATCTAAAATATGTGATAGGGTTGGAATAATAAAAGATGGAACACTTTTAAAAGTAGAAAATACTAAAGATATAAAAAACAATGATTTAACGTTTGTAACCATAAAATCAGAAGATGTAAAAAAAATAGAAAAAGATTTAAATATAAACGTAAATTACGTTGATAAAACCACCATTAAATTTAAAAATCAGATGTTACCAGATGAACTTATGAAAAAACTTTTAAAATACAAAATAGATAAGCTATTAATAGAAGAAGCTTCTTTAGAAGATATATTTTTACATTATTATAAATAGGAGGATTATATGTTAAAAAGAGAGATGAAAGTTAATTTTAAAAGTTTTCTAATATGGCTATTAGTTTTAATAGGTATATTCTTAATGGTATTTTTGGTTTATCCTTCTATTATTAATAGTGATAATATAAAAATGATGGATGAGATGATGAAAATGTTTCCAAGCCAAATGCTAAAGGCATTTAACATGGATATATCAGTAATAGATAGTGCTTTTGGTTGGTTAAAAACCGAAGGATTTATATTTGTATTATTAATAATTGGATGTTATAGTGCTATTTTAGGTTCTAATATCTTGTTAAAAGAAGAAAGTGATAAAACGATTGAATATTTAAATAGCTTGCCAATTACTAGAAATAAAATTATTTTTAATAAAACAATAGTAGGATTAATATATATAATTCTAATGGTTATTATTCTTGGTATCTTTAATTTCATCGGGTTATCATTAAGTGGTGACTTTGATAAAAAACAGTATGTTTTGCTTAGCGTAACACCAATATTTTCTTCTACCGTTATATACTTTATTTGTATGTTTTTATCAACCTTTACGAATAAAACTAAAAAGATGTTTGGTATAAGTCTAGGAATAGTTTTTATCAGTTATGTATTTCAAACAATATCAACGCTTGATAAATCAGTAGAGTTTTTAAAATACATATCAGTATTTACTTTAGCGGACATAAGAAACGTTATAGTAGATATTTCTATTAATCCTTTAATGATATTTATAAGTGTTTTATTATCAATTATATTTTTAATATTAACAATTATTCGTTACAATAAAAAAGAACTTGTTTAATAATAACAAATGTTGTTGTCAAAACAGCTGGCACCAAGAAGGTTTTAAAGTAGAATATAATAATAACTTATTTATAAAACTAAAATTACAAGGTAAATAATAATAAAGTACTTAAAAAGTAATGATTTTTTAACCATTACTTTTTATTTATTTTACAAAATATGATATAATCAATATATAATAGTGGAGAATTAAAGATATGGAAAACGTAATATATGACAATAATAATAATAATCCTATAGTAATTACGAATACTCAAATAGAAAGTAATAGTAGAAGAACAAGAAAAAATGGATTTATAACAAACATAGATATTAA